>Ga0073902_10000025_pt1 | contig 120923 bp, 106 predicted proteins | sample KloWWTmeKNB19Kit_FD_66667 | JGI IMG/M metagenome (GOLD analysis project Ga0073902, IMG submission 66667) | Active sludge microbial communities from Klosterneuburg, Austria, studying microevolution and ecology of nitrifiers - Klosterneuburg... | ecosystem: Engineered > WWTP > Aerobic digester...
TTTCAGTTTCAAAATTTGTTTCACCAATTACTACGGGAATACCGTTTTTAATAATACCTGCTTTTTCTGTTGCTATTTCGGCTAAGGTATTGCCCAGCATTTGTGTGTGATCTGCACTGATGTTTGTAATTATGGAAAGCTCGGGAGTTACTACATTGGTGCTGTCTAATCTGCCTCCCAATCCAGTTTCAATTATTGCAATGTCCACTTTTTCATTTGCAAAATATTCAAAAGCCATTGCTACCGTTATTTCAAAAAAACTGGGCTCAATTTTTTCGATTTCGGGTTTTATACGTTCTGTAAAATCAATAACAAATTGCTCAGGTATCTCTTTTAATCCACCACTATCGTCACTTAGTTTTATTCTTTCTCTGAAATCAAATAAATGCGGTGAGGTGTACAGTCCGGTTTTATAACCTGCTTTATGTAGAATAGCAGCCAGTATATGACTTACTGATCCTTTTCCATTGGTACCGGCAATATGTATGGATTTAAATTTTGAATGCGGGTTGCCCAAAAATTCGCAAAGCACCAATGTATTGGTGAGATCTTTTTTATAGGCTGCGGCACCCATTCTGCTAAACATGGGCAGCCTGGTAAACAAATAATCAATAGTTTCCTGATAATTCATTGTTACAAAAATAAGAAAGGGTGCCTCGAAAATATCGGGCACCCTCTCATCCGTCCGAAAATATAATTAGTTTACTTTAAAATTGAATTGAACGGTCAACATGGATTCATGATCGCTTTTGTCAAATTTGATATTCTGTAAGTAACGTATTACCGCATCTTTATAAGCAGCACTTGAGTTAGTAGATCCTTTTGCAATACTTATAAATTTACCTACACCTTCGGGTGATACATTGATGTTGGCATAGATAACCGCCTTTGCAAGATCACCATCAAATGAATAATAACGTACAATTTTACGATCGCCACGAACTATTTTAGGGCCAGTGCCACCACCACCGCCTGTACCATTTCCACCACCAAATCCATTGCCACTACCACCACCTGCGCCATTACCATTTCCCACGCCTGATCCATTACCACGACCTCCACTTCTGTCAAAATCATCGGCCGTGCCACCGCCTTTACCAGTACCGGAAGTTGTCTTTCCCATTACTGTTTTTGGATTACGAGGTGCAGGTGTTTCTTCTACTGGTTTAGGAGTAGTTTTTACAGTTGAAGAAGTAACCGTTTTTTTGGCGTCCTGTTTTACAATTGCATTTTTTGGTAAAGCAGGTGCTTCTTTATTATCATCAGTTATATCAGTTCTTGCATTTGAAGCTTCAGGCTCACCGGCAGGTTGTGGTACATGTTTGGCTATTCCTGCTTCACCTACTGCTTGTACTGGATTGCCACCACCGCCACCACCATCAGCATTTGCAAGGGTTTCAGGTTCGTCAGGTAAATTAAGTTCAACTTCAATTCCCTGATCGGCTATTGATTCTACAAAAACAGGAATTTTCCATTTTACCAGAAACATACAAAGCAATACAAAGGCAATAAAGCCTGCGGTAATAAATCCTGCTTCCGTTCTTCTGCGTCTGTCTTCCTGTGTAAGCGTCATTACGTAATAATTGTTCATACAAATTTAGTTTTCGTTGTTCAAGGGTGGAAATCATTGTTTTTCACACCTGTTAGTAACGTTTCAAACACCGTGCAACTTGTACCGAAATGGTTAAATGAAATGTTAAGATGTATAGAAGCGATTTTTTCAACCCAATTTGCGATAAATCCAATAAGGGAGCAGGCGCATCAATTTGGCAATAAGCCACCAGCGTTTTGTGATATAAACTTTTCGTTGCTTTTTTTCTATGGCTTTTATAATTTGATGTGATGCTTTTTCAACAGGTGCTACCCAAAACATTTTATCGCCACCGTGTGCCATATCAGTATTTACAAATCCGGGTTCAATGCAGGTGATAAAAATTTTCTTTTTTAGTTTTCGGGCTTTTATGGATAATCCTTCGCAGTAATTTGATTCAAAAGCCTTGGAGGCGGCATAGGCAGGGGAGTAGCTGCTGCCGCGATTGGCTGCTACGGATGAAATCGCTGCTATTTGTCCATGATCTTGTTTTACAAAATAATTAAATGACCAGTTTGCTATTTCAATAAAGCCATTTACATTGGTTGCGGTAATTTTTTTATCAATATCCCAGTCCAGCATTTCCGAAGGCCGGCCCCAGCCGGCACTGATTACGATTAAATCCATTCCACCCAGTTTCGAAATCAGCAATTCCAGTTTTTGAATATTCTCATCTCCCGTTACATCAAAACATTCGTATTCAATTAATGAAGGAAATTGCGATTTAATGTTTTGCAATAAAGCTGTTCTTCTGCCTGTTATGCCTACTTTATGTCCTATAGCTGCATATTGTAAAGCCATAGCTTCACCAATACCCGAGCTGGCACCTACTATAATTATTTTTTGGGTCATTAAAAAAAACTAAACTCTTTTTTCTGATTTGAAATTTGCAATGATAAGCCCTGCAATTACTAAAATAAAACTAATAAGATGTACAGATGTGATCTTTTCATTTAAAAATAAAACCGCTTCTATACTGCTGAAAACCGGAATCAGATTGCCAAATAAAGCAGTGCGGCCGGCACCCAGAATATGAATGGATTTATTCCAAATCAAAAAACAAATGACAGAGGCCCCTAAGCCAAGAAACAATATTGCTGAAATATTCTGAAGATTCAACTCAAAACCACCCTGATGCTGCCATTCAATAATATAAAACGGAAGTAAAATCAAGGTGCCTAATAAGAAAGTAATAAACAGAAAGCCAGTTGGCTTCATTGCTTTGTCTTTTTTCCTTACCGAAATATTATATACTGCAAATGCAAATGCAGCAGCCAATACCCACCAGTCGCCTTTTGTAAAACGAAAATATTTCAGGTTTTCAAAATCTCCTTTCCCTAATAAAAATAAAATACCTGCAATACAAACCAACATACCTATGAGCCGCAAGCTTGTAATTTTTTCATTTAAAAAAATGCGAGCCAGCAATACTGAGATTACCGGCGAAGTGCAGGTGCCCAGTAAGGCAAGATTAATGGCCGTGGTGTAGTGTCCTGCTATGTAAATAAATGTATTAAACAAACTGATGCCGGTTACTGAAGCCAGTAAAATAATCCAGGGATTATTGAAGGCAATTTTAAAATCATTTTTTAAATACTTCCATGCAAGCGGCAAAATAAAAATGGCTGCTGTAAGCCATCTGTAAAAAGAAAGTGTAACCGGTGGAATATTGTTAATTACGCCTCTCGCTATTATGAAATTGCCCGACCAGATTAAACAGGCAAGAACAGCAAACCCGATTCCTTTTAAAATGGTATCCTGACTTTTCGTTGTTTGCATTTTTGGTCTTTGTATCTGAAAAGGGGATTACTAAAAAATTGAATTAGTTATGTGCAAAATCAGTTTCAAATTTTCCCTTAATTCTTTCAATAGGCGGATTGAAATAACCAAATTTCAAGTCAGGAAACTCATTTCTGATTTCATGCAGCAGATTTTTTACACCCATACATTCGCCGGTATCATGTACACCTATTTTTCCCAAATACCAGTCGGGGTCAATATTAAAATTGCGCCACTGTATCATACGCAAACCAGTTTCCTTTATTAGTTTTCTTAATGCTTCATATTCATCAACAGCGTCCGTCATTCCAGGAAATACAAAATAATTAATGGAAGTCCACCCGCCAAAAGCATTCACGATTTTCAAACTTTCAATAATATCTTCAAAATCGTAGTTGTTGGGTCTATAATAAGGCATATACACTTCTTTTCTTACCGAATTGGTGCTTACACGAATGGAGTTTAATCCTACTTCGCACAGTGCTTTTACTGCATCGGGGTTTGAGCCATTGGTATTGATATTGATACTTCCCTTTGATGTATGTTTTCTGATTTCAATTATCGATTCTCTAATTGTCTCCCACATCAAGAGTGGCTCACCTTCACAACCCTGACCAAAGCTAATTATAGGATATGGAGCAGTTTCAAGATGTGGTACAGTAAATTCTACAATTTCTTCTACACTGGGTTTAAATGTAAGTCTGTCTTGTGTCGAAACAATTGTTTCATCTGCAGGTTGAAATGAAATACAACCCAGGCAATTGGCATTACAGGCAGGAGAAGCAGGAACAGGACATTCCCATCTGCCCAATGAATAATTTCGTGCAGCTGGACAATGATATGTGAGTGCACAATTATGCATGATATGTTGTACCAGTCGATTTTGCGGGTAATGTTTTATAAGGTATGCGGCTCCTTTATTTACTTCATCTGGATCGTAACCGGCACATTCCTGTCTTATATCAGGTTCAATTCTTATTGCAGGTACATAAAACTGGTTGTTGTGCCAGCCTGCTGCGGTATAACAAAATAAAGGCAGCGTTGGCGCATCAGCATTTGTTTCATAAGCTGCAAGATAAAAGCCAGTATGAGCAGGTGGAATAAATGCGGCAACAGCCCATCCTTTTTCACATAAGCGCATTTCGCCTGTAGTTACATCAATGCCAATCCCTCTTCTTTCGGGTAATTCATAAAGAGAACCTCCATCTGGTAATAATATCCATTCATCATCTGGTATCGGCATAGCATCCCATCCACTACGACCGGTTGCATACAAAGTTGTGTCTTCAAAAATATGTCCCTTACCATCGGAGTAAAGTAAAAATGGAGATGCCATAAAAAATCTTAGATTGAAAAAAAATCAACAGAAAAAGATTCAAAAATCTTCTATTCTGAATATTGTCTGCAAAAGTCGTTAAATTCTTTCAATATGATAGGGTGAGATTGAAAGCTGATAAAATCATTTTATAAGTGTCGGTTCGTTGTTATTTTTGTGAAAATTTTTCCCTTGCCACACGAAGCCATTTCAGTCTTTGATATTTTTAAAATAGGAATCGGACCTTCCAGTTCACACACTTTGGGACCATGGAGGGCTGCGCAAAGATTTGTACAATCTTTAAAAGATAATTCCCAATTATTTGATGTAACATCCGTTCGTGTTTTATTGTATGGCTCATTGGCCAAAACAGGAAAGGGGCATGGCACAGATGTCGCCATTCAGTTAGGATTAAGTGGTGATGATCCGGTAACCTTCGCTGTAGATCAGATTGATGCAAAAATCATCGATATCAAGAATATGAAAAAAATGGTATTAATGGGTTTGCATGAAGTTGATTTTGAACCTTCAGAAGATATTGAATTTCTTTTTTCAGAGTCTTTACCTTTTCATCCCAATGCAGTCACATTTCTTGCTACCTTAAAAAATGGGGCAGATTTCTCAGAAACATTTTATTCTATTGGAGGTGGCTTTGTTGTAAAAGAAAATGAAGAAGCAGCCACATCATCGGTGGTGCAATTGCCATTTCCCATTTCAAAGGCTGATGATTTATTGCATTGGTGTATAAAAACCGGACTTTGCATAAATGAAGTTGTTTTAGAAAATGAAGGTGCCTGGCGCAATGAAAAAGAAACCAAGGATGGTGTACTTAACATCTGGCGAGTGATGAAGGAATGTATTTATCGTGGCTGTCATACGCAGGGTATATTACCGGGCGGGCTGCAAGTAAAAAGAAGGGCTTTTGATTTGAATAAAAAATTACTGGGCAAAGCTGTTTATAACGATTATGCTTCATGGTTAAAATCCATAAGAAATGGTGGGCAGCATTTTAATTATATTCTTGATTGGGTTAGTTGTTTTGCACTGGCTGTTAATGAGGAAAATGCTTCTTTTGGACGAGTGGTTACTGCTCCTACCAATGGCGCTGCCGGCGTAATTCCAGCTGTATTACAATATTATATTGCTTTTTGTGCTGATGGTCTTTCTGAAGAAAAGCTCAATGAAAAAATCATTCAGTTTCTGCTTACTGCAAGCGAAGTAGGTAGTTTGTTTAAAAAAGGAGCAACACTTTCGGCGGCAATGGGAGGCTGTCAGGCAGAGATAGGCGTATCTTCTGCTATGGCAGCTGCCGGTCTTACTGAATGTATGGGGGGCTCACAAAGACAAGCAATGATGGCTTCGGAAATTGCTATGGAGCATCATTTGGGTCTTACCTGTGATCCAATTGGTGGATTAGTTCAGGTTCCTTGTATAGAACGAAATACGATGGGAGCCATCAAAGCCATTACAGCTTCTCAATTGGCTTTGCAGGGCACACCTGATTTTGCGAAAGTATCTTTAGATGCAGTTATTAAAACTATGTGGCAAACAGCCCTGGATATGAATTTGAAGTATAAAGAAACCGCCGATGGCGGGCTGGCTGTTAATGTGCCCTTGAGTTTGCCCGAGTGCTAAAAAAAAAGAAGGCATCGCTGCCTTCCTTTATCCGTTGATTTTAGTTTTTGTTATCCTCTTTTTGCGGGTGTCTTCGCAGGTGTCTTTGTGGGATTTGAAGCTCTGTTTACAGCTTCTAAATTTTCTTTTGCTCCTACAAATTCAGGAAATAATGTCAAAGCCTGATCAAAATATTTTTTTGCATCGGCATAATTTTTTGCATCCATTCTTAAAACACCTATAAGATTGGCTGCTGCTGCTGCTACCGAAACGGCTTGTTGGTTGCCATTCATAGAAGTAAATGGAACGCCGATTTTTTTACTATTGGTATCGGCTAATACAAATTTGGCAGAATTTTCAGCTTCTGAAGTTCGCTTTAATTGATATTGGCATACTGCCAGTTTGTAAGCCTGATAAGGGCTTTTGGTTTTTGGTACTACTTGTTCAAATAAACTGATTGCAGTTTTTGGATCTCCCAGTTCATCATAGCATTCTGCTGTACGTGCCATTGCATCCAGGTTATTGGGTTCTGCTTTATAAACTTCTTCCGACAACAGTAATGCACTGTAATAGTTTTTTGTAGAAAAATAAAGCATGGATAACGTGTCTTTGAAAATCAAACTATTATCAACAGCAAGATAGCCTTGCAAGGCATTGATGGCCACATTTACATCATTGTAGCCCAGTGCTTGTGTATAAACTTTCAGATAATGCTTTCTTAGTGTAGCACTGTCCTGCGCCTTCATACTGGCAAAAATTCCAAAAGAAAATAGAATAAGGGTAATTTTTTTCATATACAAAATTTAAATGAGGGGTAAAATTAGTCCTTCTTACACAAAAAGTAAAATCAAAATTGCATTTTAGTTTTACGTTAATAAAAGTAAAATGATTCGATAATATTGATCAAACGATAATGTTTTTCATTAATTTGAAAAATCTTTAATATGCTTTTCCATACTTTCTCCATTTTTCAATCACTTGTTCTATATCTGCTGGAAGAGGCGCCTCAAAAAATAATTCTTTTTCCGTTTCAGGATGTATAAAACCCAGGGTTTTTGCATGCAATGCCTGTCGCTGACAAATTTGAAAACAGTTGTCGACAAATTGTTTGTATTTGGCAAATATGGTTCCTTTTACAATTTTATCTCCACCATAAAAATCATCGTTGAATACTGGATGACCAATATGTTTCATATGAACACGTATTTGATGTGTGCGGCCGGTTTCTAAAATACATTGTACAACTGTAACATAGCCATATCTTTTTAAAACTTTATAATGTGTGATGGCTTCTTTACCATACTCTCCGTCGGGATAGGCTTCAAAGAGTTTTCTAAATCGCTTGTGCCTACCTACATGTGCAATGATGGTGCCTTCATCTTCTGTCATATCGCCCCAAACCAAAGCTTCATATTGTCTTTTTACAGTGTGGTCAAAAAACTGTTTGGCTAAATGCCGCATGGCTTTATGGTTTTTAGCCAATACCAACAAACCACTGGTATTTTTGTCAATACGATGTACCAGTCCAAATCTTGGCAACATATCTTCATTTAGTTCAGGTTGTTGTTGCCGTAAATAATATGCTACACCATTAAGCAATGTCCCTGTATAATTTCCGCTACCGGGATGCACAACCATGCCTGCTGGTTTGTTTATTATCATTAAACTTTCATCTTCATAAACAATCTGCAAATCCATTTTTTCAGGTACGATATCCGTTTCTTCCTTACTCAAATCAGAATAAATAATTACCGCATCACCCGGTTTTATTTTGTAATTGGATTTTACGGTACTGCCATTTACCAATACCATTCCCAGATTGATGGCTTGTTGCAATTTATTACGGGTTGCACCTTCTATCCGGTTTGATAGAAATTTGTCAATACGCAGTGGTTCCTGTCCATTATCAATGGTAATGCTAAACCGCTCATAAAGCTCATCGTTGTTTTCCGTAATGTCTGCTTGCTCCGTTGGCCTGTTTTCGTTCATGGCTGTAAAGATAAAGGTTGACAAGCGGGTTCTATAACGATGGCTTATTTTTGCAGCCGGTTATGACTAAAAAAATCTTTTTGGAGGATTTAGGACTGATGGAATACAAGCAAGCCTGGGATTATCAGGAGTTTTTGTTTAAAAAAAATTTAGACATCAAGGCTGTATATTATTCCAATCAACAATCCACAAATGAGAAAGATTTAGTGGAGACAAAAAATTATTTATTGTTTGTCGAGCATTTGCCGGTTTTTACTTTGGGCAAAAGTGGTAAAGAAAGTCATGTATTATTGGACAGGCAACAAATGAGAGAGAAAAATATCAGTTATTTTCAAACCAATAGGGGAGGTGATATTACTTTTCATGGGCCGGGGCAGGTAGTAGGTTATCCCATTTTGGATTTAGAAAAATTTGAAACTGATTTAGGAAAATATTTGAGAAATTTAGAAGAAATAATCATCCTCACATTGGCTGAATTTGGAATTAATGCGGGCAGATCAGCAGGGGAAACCGGCGTGTGGATTGATGCCGATATATCGGGAAGAGAAAGAAAAATATGTGCAATGGGCGTTAGAAGCAGCAGGTGGATAACCATGCATGGATTTGCATTAAATGTAAATACTGATTTATCGTATTTCAATCATATTATTCCATGTGGCATTGCTAATAAACAGGTTACCTCTATTCAAAATGAATTGAAACATCCAGTGAATATTGAATTGGTTAAGGAAATTTTAAAGCAGAAGTTTGAAAGAGTCTTTGATGCAAAAATTATATCAGGAATCTTTTGCTAAATAAAACTTGTGCCGTTCTATTAATTTTCCTTCATTATAAAGTTCAAAATGAAACCAGCCGGCATGGTAAAAATTGGTTTTATCCAGTTTAAAATCTCTTTCTTTTAAATCTTTTATTTCAAATAAAAAGGTTTGACTGTCATCAAAGAATTTAATTGTATAGTGTTTTAATTTTTCTCCTTCCGGAAGCGTTACCCTTACATAGCCATCTCTGTTTGTATAAACATAAAGTGAAGGTGTATAAGCAGGTACTCGTGGTTTTGTATAAACAGGATTGGGGCTTGCAATGGTATCGCCAAATTGGTATTCTTCAATTTTAATTACTACAGGTTGCGCCTTTACAATTACCGGCTTGTTGTCAATAAATATAGTATCAGTTCTCACTATTACTTTCTGCCCGTTTTGAATCAAAGTATCTGTACGTCCGGTATTGGTTGCAATTTTTTTCTTAATCAAAGAATCTGGATAGGGCCGTTTTGATTTACTGAAAAGATATTCGCCTTTGTCTAGTTGAATATAAATGCGGTAAAACATTCCGTCGTTTTGCGCTTTTGTATCCATATAACCGTTTTGAACTGCCATGGGATCGGTAACGGTCAAAATGGTTTTAAAATTATTTAGGCTATCAGCAGATCGTTGCAAACTAATTTGCTTCACCATCGGAAAATTATTTACCCAACTGATTACATTTTTTTTTGGGGCCGTATTTAAAACAAAAAAATCGGGCAAAGTATCCTGACCCGTTATGATGGTTTGCTGCGCCAAGAGCTCTCCCGAATAAAGAAATAAACAAAAAAGAAGTGGATACAGTTTTTTTACCATGAATTAATAAATATTATTGGGTTGTGGGTCTGCGTAAACAAAGATAGGCTTGTGCCGTTAATTAATTAAAAGATTAACGATCCCTTATCGAGAGAGGCATTGCCTTGGAGCCCGCCACAATGAATGAGTAATAAGCGGCTTTGTGGTGGGAAATAATTTTTATAAGCAAGGTCAGTAATTGCAAATATCATTTTGGCAGAATACACAAAATCTGAAGGAATCTTTGTTTGATTATAAAATTTATTCATAAATGCTATCAGTTCGGGTTTGTGTTTTGCATAGCCACCAAAATGAAAATTATGATGAATGTTCATCACTGCTTTAGCAACAGGATTTAAAAAAAGAATGGATGCTTCAAGCCCTGAAAAATTTTTCAATACAGAAACTACTTCCAGGTGTTGTTCAGGCAATAATTTATGCAGAAGCCCTGCTGCCATTGTACCAGTGCCAGCTGCGCAACAAACATGAGTGTATTGATTTTTATTTACCAGTTCTAAAATAGTGGCTGCACCCAGCATACCTAAATGGCCATATCCGCCTTCGGGAATGATATAACATGATTCGTTATTGAATTGACCGGATATTAATTTATTTTTATAATCTGTTCTGCTTGCAAAATGCAAATGCATGCCCAGATTTTTTGCATCAATCAAAGTCTTTGAAAGAGTAGGTGAAGCTTCTCCGCGAATGATACCAGTAACTGGAATATTTAATTGTTTGCATGCCGATGCTGTAGCAACAATATGGTTGGACCATGCTCCGCCAAAAGTGATTATTTCCTTTTTCCCACTTGCCTGAAAATCGGATAAGTAGTTTTTAAGTTTAAACCATTTATTGCCGGAAATTACCGGATGAATTTTATCTAATCGGAGAATATCTGCTACAATACCATTTTCCAAAAATGCCGGATGTCGGATTGAATCGTTTGTAATATTTTCAACTTTTATTTCTTGCATTTTTTCAAATGATGGAAACGAATTTAGTTTATTTTCGCCCCGAATAATTGAAAAATATGAGCAAACCTACATTAGTAATTTTAGCAGCCGGAATGGCTTCCCGCTATGGAAGTATGAAGCAGGTAGAAGGCTTTGGCCCGGCTGGAGAAACGATCATGGATTATTCCATTTTTGATGCCATACGTGCAGGATTTGGAAAAGTAGTTTTTATTATAAGAGAACAATTTGCTGAAAATTTTAAAAACATATTTGAGCCCAAGTTAAAAGGCCGAATTCAAACAGAATATGTTTTTCAAGAGTTGAGTTTTTTTACAGAAGATTTTAAGATACCCGATGAAAGAACCAAGCCCTGGGGCACGGCACATGCTGTGTTGTGTGCAAAAGATGCGGTGCAAGAAAATTTTGCGGTTATCAATGCTGATGATTTTTATGGGAAAAATGCATTTCAGAATGCAGCCGCTTTTTTAAAAGTAGGTTGTTATGAAACTAATTATGCAATTGTTGGTTATGATCTTTTAAAAACACTTTCTGATCATGGCACAGTAAACAGGGGCGTATGTGCATTGAATAATGATGGAAATCTGGCTTCGGTAACGGAAAGAATCAATATTTCAAAACAAGGAGATAAGATAATAAGCGAAGACGGGCTGGAGCCAAAAGAGATTGCACTGAACACCAAAGTCTCAATGAACTTCTGGTGCTTTCATCCATCTTATTTTGAATATACAAAACAGCTGTTTGCACAATTTTTATCAGCACACGGTCACGAGTTGAAGTCAGAGTTTTTTATTCCTTTGGTTGCTGATGAATTTATTAAGACAACCGGGCAGGTGCAGGTAATACCTACCAGTTCATCTTGGTTTGGCGTTACTTATAAAGAAGATGCTCCATTTGTAAAAGCAAATTTAGATTTATTGATTGCTAATGGAGAATATCCTGATAATTTATGGAGTTGACCATATTTATAACCCTGAGGAACGTTAGCTCAGTTGGTTCAGAGCGCTGCTTTGACAGAGCAGAGGTCACTGGTTCGAGCCCAGTACGTTCCACTGTTGTTTTGAAGAATGTACTTTTGTTATTGTTATTGTGTATAACCAATTTATTATTTGCTCAACGAAATCTAATTGTTGAGTATGGAAAATATTTTAAGGTAACTTCCAAGATTACAAATAAAGAGGTTGAGGGATTTGACTATGAAGGAAGTTTGTATGTTCAGGGCGACTCATTGACATTTTTTTCTTATCAACAGCAATTGCCAGATGTCAAGAGCGGCACAATTGGAAGTAAAAAGGATCATCACGCATTATATGCTTTTCCTAAGTTACAACGCACCATTTCAGAAAACTTCTGGACACTGCCTTATGGTTTGATGGAATATAAAATGGATAGTTCCAAATGGCATTTGTTTGACGATACACTCACGGTTATGGGATATTTATGCAAAGCAGCAGCAAGAGATGCCGTTAGGGTTTGGTATGCAGTTGACATTCCTGTTGCTTCTGGCCTTTTTCAATATTTTGGTTTGCCGGGTCTTGTATTAATGGTAGAAGATTATAGATATAAAAGAAAATATCAGGCAACTTCAATTAGAGAATCAAAGTACAAAATAGTAATCCCCAAAGCAAAATTCAAAGCTTGTAAAAAATGTAATTCAAAAATTGAAGAGATTAAAAAATACTTTCCCGATTAGATTTTCCAATCCACAATTTCATTGGCCCACTCAGCCCGGTGAGGAGTAGTGATGCGAATATAATTATCGGTATATCCTTCCATCATTCCTGTTTTGGAATGTCCTTCAAATAAAACAGGGCGGATTTGCCCCAGATGCTGCTCCGTAAAGTATTGCATCTTCATATAAGAAAGATTGCGTAAAGTTTTATTCCTTTCATTACGGATTGATATAGGAACAACGGGCTTAATGTTTAATGCATGAGTGTTTTCTCTTTCAGAGTAGGTGAAAACATGCAAGTAAGAAACATCTAAGGAATGAATAAAATCAAAAGTTTCTTTAAATAACTCCTCCGTTTCGCCAGGAAAGCCAACAATTACATCTACACCAATGGCACAATGTGGCATCATATTTTTTATCTGTGTGCATTTTTCTGCATACAATTCTCTTTTGTATCTGCGCCGCATGGCGCCCAATATTTTATTGCTGCCGCTTTGTAAAGGGATATGAAAATGTGGCATAAATTTTTTGCTTGATGCGACAAACTCAATTATATCCTGTGTAAGCAAATTGGGTTCAATAGAAGAGATACGATATCTTTTTATTCCTGCAACATTTTCTAATTGTTGAATGAGAGCAAAAAAATCTTTTTCAACATTTGTTTCGTTATTATCCGATTTAAAGTCTCCAAGATTAACACCAGTAAGTACAATTTCTTTTACACCATTTGAAGCAAGGTTTTCTGCATTGCGAATTACGTTTTCAATACTATCGCTCCTGCTTTTGCCTCTTGCCATTGGAATAGTACAAAATGAACAATTGTAATCGCAACCATCCTGCACTTTTAAAAAAGTGCGGGTGCGGTCATTCACGCTCCAACTGGAATGAAAATCCTTTACTTCTTCAATATCGCAACTGCAGATTTTTGAAGAATCACCTTTAGACAATTCTTTAATATGCCGTCCTATATTAAACTTCTCCGCAGCGCCTAAAACAAGATTGACGCCTGGAATTTCAGCGATTTCTTTAGGCTTGAGTTGTGCATAGCAACCAGTTACCACCACCAGACTTTCGGGTGCTTTACGCTTTATGCGTCGCACGATCTGTCTGCATTCTTTATCTGCATTATCAGTAACCGAACAGGTGTTAATGACATATACATCGGCCAGTTCATCAAAATCCTTTTTTTCAAAACCATCCGATTCCATCATACGGGAAAGTGAAGAAGTTTCAGCAAAATTGAGTTTGCAGCCAAGTGTATGAAACGCCACTGTCCTTTTTTCAGCCATAGCGACAAAGGTAAGTTTTTCGGCATTTTTATTGGCTGCGCTTTAATGCATTTAGGCTTATTTTTATCTAAATATTTTTTGAATGAATAATAAATGGGCGCCATTTCTTCTCATTTTAACGCTGGGTTTGCTGCTTTTTGTAATTAAGCGATGTCAGTCCAAAAATGAAACAGAGCCTAAACCCAAAGTAACGAATAACGAACGCACTAAAGACCCTGCTACCAATATAAACAGAGATAGGGGATTCGATAGGAGGGTTTCCTATCTGGAATATAGCAAACACGCTAATTGCAGAATGGCATGTCGGCATATCAGTAAGTCCGAGGTGGAAGATATAATGAGAAACGGTAATATTAATTATAACAAAAGCGATTTACAAAATGACCGCTGTCCAAGATATGCACTTGAAGGCATTACAAAAGACAATCAACGGGTAAGAATCATTTATGCCCAATGCAATGAAGCTACCACAGTAGTAACTGTTATTGACCTGGAAACTGAATTTAGATGCGATTGCCCTGGCGATGATGCTAAATACAAAAACAAAGGTTGATGAAAATCTTACTGCGGCCATTACATTGGATTTATTCAGTTTATGCTTTCATCACTTTTGTGGCGGTAATGTTGCTCATATTTCCTTTTGCAATTATAGGGGCGATGTTTGGAAAAATAAAAGGCGGCAATTTTATTTTTATGCTTTGCCGCTTGTGGGCTGATATTTGGTTTTTTTTAATTTTCATCTGGCACAAAAAAATATTTGAAGCACCACATGATAAAAGCAAGCCTTTTATTTTTGTCAGCAACCATATTTCATATTTAGATGCGGCCATTATTCCTAAAGCTTATCGACAACCCATTCGTCCATTGGGTAAAGTGGAAATGTCAAAAGTTCCGGTGTTTGGATTTATTTACAGAAATGCTATTGTAACGGTAGATCGCAGCAGCGCAACAAACAGAGCCAACAGTATCCGCATTTTAAAATCCTTAATTAAAAAAGGAATTTCAGTAATGGTTTTTCCTGAAGGCACTTTTAATATGACCACAAAACCTCTGAAAGACTTTTATGACGGTGCTTTTAGAGTGGCAATTGAAACGCAAACACCTTTGAAACCGGTTTTATTCCTGGATGCATACAGGCGCATGCCTTATGAAAGTTTATTACGAATGTCGCCAGGCATTTGCCGTATTGTGTATTTAGATGAAATAAAAGTTGATTCCTACAATTTAACTGATTTGCAAGATTTAAAAAATCATGTTTATCAACTCATGGAGAAAAAACTAGTGGAATACAAAGCCGCTTGGCGAAATACAAGCCTTAACGATTAGATTTGTGTTGTTATGATGGAGAATGAAATACACAATGCATCTTTTGAGGTAAATAGCAAAACATTTGCTGAAATCATCATTCCGTCTGCGCTTCCTCAAAATTATACTTGGTCTGTGCCGGCTCATTTATTTGAAGAAGTAAAACCCGGTTGCAGGGTAGAGGTAAATCTGGGCAAAACGAAAAAATATGCTGGCATCATAAAAAACCTGCATCATAAAAAGCCTGAGCATTTTGAGACAAAAGATATTCTGAATGTTCTGGATGTGCAACCAGTTGTATTTGAGGAACAGCTAAAACTGTGGGAATGGATAGCCACATACTATATGTGCAGTGAAGGCGAAGTGATGGCTGCGGCTTTACCAGCTCATTTTAAGTTGTCAAGTGAGACCATTCTGGTTTCAAATGAGGAATATGGTGATGATTTTTCAAATCTTGATCATGATGAATATCTTGTTGCAGAAGCATTGCAAATTAAAAAGGAGTTAAGCCTTACTGAAGTTCAACAGATTCTTGATACCCACAATGCCTATCCTGTTATTAATAAACTTTTACAAAAAAAACTATGTCACGTTTGGGAAGCATTAAAACAAACTTACACGCCCAAAAAGGAAACATATGTTATACTTCAACCTCAATTTAATAATGAGGAATCTTTGGCTGCACTATTAAACAGACCTGAAGAAAATGGTTTGAGTCGGGCACCAAAGCAAATGGAATTGCTCTTATCTTATCTTCATTTTGAAAAAACCATTGGAGAAGTTACTAAATCAGCATTATTAAAGAAATCAGGAGCATCTGAATCGCTGCTGAAAGGTTTGGTTGAAAAAAATATTTTGAGAATAGAAAAACGATCGGTTGACCGGATTCAATACCTGCCCAAAAATGTTTCAATTGACTTTGAACTAAGTGAAGTGCAACAGGCTGCGTTGGAAAATATTAATCATCAATTAATAGAGAAAGAAGTTTGTTTGCTGCATGGCGTTACCTCAAGTGGTAAAACCAATATTTATATCAGGTTAATTGAAACTTATATTAAAGCAGGGAAGCAGGTGTTGTATATGTTGCCCGAAATTGCGCTTACCTCTCAAGTAATTCGCAGGCTACAAAAACATTTTGGTGGTTATATTGGTATTTATCATTCTAAGTTTTCGCAAAATGAAAGAATAGAAATCTGGAATAAAGTGAAATCGGGGGAATTGAGTGTAATCTTGGGTGCCAGGTCATCCTTGTTTTTACCATTTCAACATTTAGGATTAGTTATTTGCGATGAAGAGCACGACACTTCTTACAAGCAACAGGAGCCTGCACCAAGGTACAATGGAAGGGATGCCGCAATTTATTATGCAACCTTGTTTAAGGCAAAAGTATTGTTAGGTAGTGGCACACCATCGGTTGAAAGTTATTATAACGCAACTACTGGTAAATATGGATTTGTAGAATTGTTACAACGATATGGAGATTTAAAACTCCCGTCTATTGAATTTATCGACACCAGAAAAATTTTTCAAAAAGATAAGGGAAAAATAATGCTTTCGCCTGCATTGATAGAGAAGGTGAATGAAGTAGTAGCAAAGGGCAGGCAGGTAATTCTTTTTCAAAACAGAAGAGGTTATTCTCCCTATATGATTTGTGAAGTTTGTGGTTGGATTCCGCATTGTAACAACTGTGATGTTTCACTCACCTTTCATAAGTTATCCAATAAATTGGTTTGTCATTATTGTGGCTCAAGCTATCCGCCCCTGCATATATGTGCTGCTTGTGGCAGCGATAAATTTTTGCAAAGAAATTTTGGTACCGAAAAAATTGAAGAGCAGTTACAGGAAATTTTTCCAGATGCTAAGGTGGCTCGAATGGATATTGATACCGTAAAAGGTAAAAATGCCCACGACGTACTCATTCAGCAATTTGAGCAAAAACGTATTGACATTTTGGTAGGTACACAAATGGTTGTAAAAGGACTTGATTTTGATAATGTGGATCTGGTCGGTATTTTGGATGCTGATGGACTTTTGCATTTTGCCGATTTCAGGGTAAATGAAAGAGCATTTCAATTGATAGAGCAGGTGAGTGGCCGTGCAGGTAGAAAAGAAGAAACAGGACTGGTACTGGTACAAACATCACAACCAAAACACCCGGTATTGCAATGGGTGCAGCAGCATGATTATCTTTCTTTTTTCAAACAGGAACTGGAAAGTAGGAAACAATTTGCTTATCCGCCCTTTAGCAGAATCATACATCTTAGTTTTAAGCATAAATTTAAAGAAGTAGTAGAACGAGCAGCTCACCAATATGCACAAGTATTAAATAATAAATATGGTAATTATATTGTTGGGCCAGCTACACCGGTAATTGGTCGTATTCGTAATCAATACCTGATGGAGTTGCTGCTTAAACTTCCTCGCAATGGAAAATTGATTAGCCAGTGCAAAAAAGACTTGCTGGACAACATAGCCATCATGCATCAGGAAAAAAGTTTTAGAAATGTAACTGTGATGGCAGATGTAGATGTTATTTAAGGCTATATACTCCTTTTCTTTCTGTTTGTTGTTAGCCAGGCTTCAAAAGAGAGTAAATTAAAACTGCTCAGATTGTTTTCTTTTGTCAGCCCACCTTTTTGGGCGGCAAGTACTCCATATTTTACATCATCAAAGCCCGAAAGGAAATGTGCGTCGGGGTCAATAGACAATAGGACACCTTTCTCAATTGCATAGTCAACCCAGCGCCAGTCAATATCAAGCCTTCTTGGGTGAGCATTTATTTCTATCACTACATTATGTTGTGCACATGCTTCAATAATTTTTTTATGATCAACCGGATAGCCATTGCGGCTAAGCAGCAAACGGCCAGTCATGTGTCCCAAAATATTTGTAAATGGATTTTCAATAGCAGCCAGTAATCGCATCATCGCCTTTTCTTCAGTCATCTTTAGCGGACTATGAATTGAAGCAATAACAAGATCGAATGTTTTTAGAACTTCGTCATCATAGTCTAGCCTGCCATCATTTAGTATATCACTCTCAATGCTTTTGAAAATTTTAAAAGGCTTTAGTCTTTCATTGAGTTCATCTATATAATAATGCTGTTGTTTAATTCTATCTTCTTTTAACCCATTGGCATATCCAGCTGTTTTAGAGTGATCGGATATTACCATATATTCCCATCCACGACGAATGCATTCTTTTGCCATTTCTTCTATCGTATTGGTACCATCGCTCCAGTTACTATGACTATGAATAAGAGATTTGATATCACTTACTTTTATCAATTCGGGTAATTGGTGGGTAATAGCCTTGTCAATAATGGTTACTGACTCACGCAGACATGGTTCGATATAATCCATTTTTGTTGCTTCAAAAATTATACGGTCACCAGAGGCAGTATTATCAAATTCTAATTTTGGAAATTTTCTTTCAAATGCCTGTAAAAAACTATTGCTGCCAGTTGTCCGAAATAAGGTAGTGGGCATAGATGTGGCTCCTGTGTACAAACGAAGTTTTAGTCCGTTTTTTAAACGGTATAAAATTGAATTTTCTGTTTCTTCCAGTAGCTCGGGTGGCTGAGTAGTTTGAAATTTTGGTTTAATTACTTCATTTGTTTCCAGAACACAAAATTCAAGTTCTTCGATTGTAGTTTCTTGCCGGCGGTAGCTTCCGGTTACATGCACCTTTGTTGAACCAAATAGATTTTGAAGATAACTATTTACCATTGGAAATATTTCATCCAATTGAGCGTATAAAAAATGTCCCTGGCTTTGCAGATAGAAGTTGATGGCTTCCAAAACATTTTGCTGTGTTTTTTCACCAAAGCCTTTGTAAAGTGTGAGTCTGTTTTCGTTGCAGGCGTATTGCAGTTCGCCTATGGACTCAATTCCCATTTCTTTCCAGATGGAATGAATTTTTTTTGGACCAATACCTTTTATATTCATCATTTCAATAACACCTGGTGGTGTATGAAGCACTATTTCTTCGAGAATAGAAAGTTTTCCGGTATTCAGCAATTCAACAATTTTTTTACCAGTGCTTTCTCCAATTCCTTTTATGCCGGCAATTTCTTCACGAGGCGTGTCATTTAGCTGGTGGGGGAGCCTCTCAATATTGAAAGCAGCAATAGCATATGATTTGGCTTTAAATGAATTTTCTCCATGTATATCCATCAGCTTTGAGAGTAGCGAGAAGCTGTCTGCAATAGTAGCGTTATCCATTGCACTAAAATAACAAATTTGATAACCTGCCAGCCAGTTGATTCTATAAATAAAGTAAGGGAAAAGGATTCGGAAAATTACTTCATTAGTATATTTTCATTTGTAATAGATTAAACCCATTTGCTGAATTACATTCTTTACAAAAAGCTAATTCTATGATTAGGTATTTATTTCAATTAGTAATCTTGATTTTAACCATTATTGGGTGTAAGAAATCAGACAATGAAATACTTGTTCCACCTTCCGATCCCGGAATGCCCCTGGTAAATCAGATGAATGTTCAATATGGTGTTGCCCCCGATACTTCGGGAAATAATGTAAATCTCTTACTTGATATTTATTTTCCTCCAGATGCTACTACTGCTAAAAAGTATCCTTTGTTTGTATTAATACATGGTGGTGGCTATGTGGGTGGCGATAAAAATGGCAATGCTGATGAGTGTCGTGTAATGGCCGATAGTGGTTTTATTGCGGTGTCAATAAACTACAGACTGGGTTGGCGCAAAGGTGCAGGCAATTGTGCCGGCGATACGGCTGATTTAAATAAAGCAATGTATAGGGGTTTGCAGGACGCACATGCTGCACTTAGATTTTTAATTTCTAAAAAGAATGAATACGCAATAGATGAGAACTGGATTTTTATTGGAGGCTCCAGTGCAGGTGGTAATATTGCATTGAATACTGCTTATATCAACCCAATGGTAGCCATGCAAGCTTTCCCTGGCTTGAACACTTTATTGGGAGCGATAAATACCAGTGGAAATAATTTAACAACGAGTTTCTCCATCAAAGGTGTTTGTAGTATGTGGGGAGCATTAAAGGATTCTTCATTGGTAAATAGTGGAAATGCGATACCGCAGTTATCTTTCCATGGTATGATGGATAATGTGGTGCCTTATGATTTCGGTCGATTTCAAAATTGCCCCAATTATATATTTATGTGCGGCTCCTTATCGCTGCACCGGCAATTGGTTAGGTTTAATAAATCAGTGGTTACACATCTGAGTGTAAGCGGCGGACATGGACCTGTTGAATTTGCAGTTCCGTTTATGATGAGTAATACAGCCTGCTTTTTTAAGAAAATTATGAAATCTAATGCGGTCAACCCTTTGGTGATAACGGGTATAGTGAATAGTTGTGGAATGTAAAAGCAAAAAAGAAGGAAGTTGGATATGCGGGAAACATACTATTCAATTTTTATTCTTATATATTAAAGAATAGATAATAGAAATAAAAAAGTCCTTCGTAAAACGAAGGACTTCTGAGTATTCTGTGAAGAAAGAAACTTACTTCTTCTTTTTAGCAGCTTTCTTCTTAGGAGCAGCTTTTTTCTTAGCAGCTTTCTTTTTTGCAGCCATTTTTTTAGAATTTAATGTTAGTAAAAATGGGTTAACGATATAAAAATAGTGAATTTTTATTATCACCCAAATTTTTTTTTAACAAATTCAAAAACGGGTGTGCATATCTTAAGCCACTGCAATAGCTACAGAAACATAAGTTCTGTCGTTTTTCCCTTTACGAAACTCTACCAAACCATCTGCTAATGCGAAAAGAGTAAAGTCTTTTCCAACACCAACATTTTTTCCAGGATGATAAACGGTTCCTCTTTGACGAACAATAATGTTACCGCAAATTGCAGGTTGTCCTCCAAATATTTTTACGCCCAGGCGTTTGCTTTGTGAGTCTCTGTTATTTTTTACACTGCCTTCACCTTTCTTATGTGCCATGTTATGAAGTTTTTTTAATTATAGATTGAATTCAAAAAAATGAATTAAGCAATTGATGTTACTTTAATCTTTGTATAAGAGGTACGATGACCTTTCTTTTTGTGAAAACCTTTTCTTCTTTTTTGCTTGTAAGCAATTACTGTATCGCCTTTTACATGATCTACTATTTCAGCATTTACAGTTCCTTTACCTACATTCAATTTGCCATCGGCATCTACCAGCAATACTTCTAATGCCACTTTATCGCCGGCATTGCCGCTTAGATGAGGCACATAAAGGGTTTGGTCTTTTTCAACTTTGTATTGTTGACCCGCTACTTTAATTACAGCTATCATACATATAAAAATTAACTCCGAAGGACCCCTTCGGGGGACGCAAAGGTAAGGATATCTGTCTTTTTGGCAAACAGAAAATCAAAGTTTTATAACATTTCTTAGCCCTTTTTTTGCCCCTGCAAGCTTTATATTTGTATCATTAGTTTAGTATCGATTGCAGATTGTATGAAAATCAAGTCATTTTTAGCAAGGCCATTCGCCTCTTTTGTGTACAAAAATATCCGAAAAGGGATGCAAACAGCCATTTCAGACCAGGAAAATGTGCTGAAAAGCCTGTTGAAAACTGGGCGAAATACAGAATTTGGTAAAGAAAGCCACTTAAATGAGGTAGATAATTATGAAGCTTTCAAACAAGCAATTCCCATTCGTGATTATGAACAGATAAAACCCTGGATTGAGAGAATAAAGAAGGGTAAGCATAATGTTTTATGGCGTGGCCTACCTGAATATTTTGCTAAGACCTCAGGTACTACCAGTGGTACAAAATATATTCCTATTACAAAAGACTCTATTCCCAACCATATTAATACAGCCCGAAATGCGCTGCTTTGTTATATGGCTGAAACAGGAAATGCTGATTTTGCTAACGGAAAAATGATTTTCCTTTCCGGATCTCCCGAATTGGAACGAATAAGCGGAATACCTACAGGAAGGCTAAGCGGTATTGTTAATCATCATGTTCCAAAATATCTTCGAACCAATCAACTTCCATCTTATGAAACAAATTGTATTGAGGACTGGGAAACAAAATTGAATAAGATTGTAGATGAAACAATAAATAAGAATATGACGCTCATCAGCGGCATTCCACCTTGGATGCAGATGTACTTTGATGAGTTGGTGCAACGTAGCGGTAAATCGGTAGGTGAGATATTTCCCAATTTTAGCGTAATGGTGCAAGGCGGTGTAAATTTTGAACCATACAAAGCAAAACTTTTCGAAAGTATCGGTCGCAAAGTGGATAGCATTGAACTTTTTCCGGCGAGCGAAGGTTTTTTTGCCTTTCAGGACTCACAGCAGGCTGAAGGATTGTTATTGAACACCAATAGCGGCATCTTTTTTGAATTTGTTCCTGCCGGTGAAATTTTTAATGAGAATCCTACCCGCCTTTCATTGAAAGAAATAAAAACCGGAGAGAATTATGCTTTAATTATTAGCAGTAATGCAGGATTGTGGTCATACAATATTGGTGATACAGTGAAATTTGTTTCTACCAATCCATATCGGCTTATTGTTACCGGTCGCACCAAACATTTCATTTCAGCTTTTGGCGAGCATGTAATTAGCGAAGAAGTAGAAGCCAGTATGATAAAAGTAACCGAAGAAGAAAAGATAAGAGTTACTGAGTTTACAATTGCTCCATACGTAAGCAACGATCAGGGAAAATCATATCACGAATGGTTTGTAGAATTTGAAAACAATCCTGATGATATGGCGGTTTTCGCTCATAAATTAGATAACCAGCTTAGACAAAAGAACAGCTACTATGAAGACCTGATTGGAGGCAGCATTTTACAGCCTTTGAAAATAACACCAGTGCGTAAAAACGGGTTTATTGATTACATGAAATCTATTGGTAAATTGGGCGGTCAGAACAAAGTTCCCCGATTGAGCAATGACAGAAAAATTGCTGACGAATTGATGAAATACACAAAATAAATTCATGTCCAACGAAATTCAAACTAAAAGAATTGCAATATTTGGCTCTACCGGCTCCATTGGCAAGCAGGCATTGGAAGTAATTGCGGCCAACGCTGATAAATTTTCTGTTGAGGTATTAACGGCACATCAAAATGATGAATTATTGATAGAGCAGGCATTGAAGTTTAATCCAAATATTGTAGTTATTGGAGATCAAAGTAAATACATCAATGTTAAAAATGCTTTGAATGGTACAAATGTAAAAGTGTTTGCAGGTGAAAAATCTTTGGAAGAAGTAGCTTCAATGGATTGTTATGATTTTATGCTGGCCGCTATTGTAGGTTATGCAGGATTAAAGCCTACTTTAAATGCCATTGAAAATAAAAAAGCCATTGGGCTTGCCAATAAAGAAACGCTGGTAGTTGCAGGTGATATCATCATGCGCAAGGCTGTGGAAAATAGAGTGCCTATTATACCAGTTGATTCAGAACATTCGGCCATTTTCCAATGTCTTGTAGGCGAAACAAGAAACAGGATTGAAAAGATAATTTTAACCGCATCTGGCGGACCTTTTATTGGTCGCAAGCCCAACTATCTGGTTAATGTAAAAAGAGAGCATGCATTGCAACATCCTAACTGGACAATGGGAGCAAAAATATCCATTGATTCTGCTACATTGATGAATAAAGGATTAGAAATGATTGAAGCAAAATGGCTTTTCAATTTATTACCCCAGCAAGTACAGGTTGTTATTCATCCGCAAAGTATCATACATAGTATGGTGCAGTTTGAAGATGGAAGTGTAAAAGCACAGATGGGGTTGCCGGATATGAAATTGCCCATTCAGTATGCAATGGCTTTCCCCATAAGAATTAAGAATGATTTCCCTAGGATGGATTTTAAAAAAGTTAACAATTTAACTTTTGAGGAACCGGATGTTAAGACATTTCGTAATCTGAGTTTGGCTACTGATGCTTTATATAAAGGCGGAAATCTGCCTTGTATCATGAATGCTGCTAATGAAATTGCAGTCTATGCTTTTCTTCGTAACAGGATCAGCTTTCTGGAAATGACGGATGTGATAGAAAAAACCATGTCGGGAGTAAGGTTTATTGAGAAACCGAGTTTGGAGGAATATTTTGAAAGTGATGGAGAGGCTCGTAATTTTGCGGCAGATTTAATAAAATTGTAAGCTGGTTGTTTCAAAAGATTACAATTACCACATTTTTCAAAACGACACCTTTTTAAGTATTTAAAATCGTCTTGAAGTTTGAATTTTGTGGCAATTTTTAAATATCAACTTTTGAAACAGCCATATTTTTTGATAGAATAACTATGAATAATTTATTAGCAATTGATTGGGGAACTGTAGGCGTAAAAGCTGCTCAGTTTATTTTGTCTTTCTCTATATTGATTTTGTTGCATGAGTTTGGCCATTTTATAACTGCCAAATGGTTTAAATGCAGAGTGGAGAAGTTTTATCTATTCTTCAATCCATGGTTTTCTTTATGGAAAAAGAAAAAAGGCGAAACTGAATATGGCCTGGGATGGATTCCGCTGGGTGGTTATGTTAAGATAACCGGAATGATTGATGAAAGCATGGATAAGGAGCAGATGAAGCTTCCGCCACAGCCTTATGAGTTTCGCAGTAAACCCGCATGGCAACGTCTCATCATTATGTTAGCCGGTATCATCGTTAATATTTTGCTGGCCATTATAATTTTTATTTTTATTCTCTGGATTTGGGGGAAAGAATATATGCCGCCTTCAAGCGCCAAATATGGCATTGCTGCAGATAGTCTTGCACAAACAATTGGATTTAAAGATGGTGATATGATTTTGCAGGTGGGAGGAAAGGATGTCAAAAATCTATTGAAACTGCGTAGTGATATTGTTTACAATGAAGGCCCAGATGAAATAGCTGTAAAACGTGGTGATAGTACTGTAATACTTAAGTACGACAATCAGTTGAGAAGACGACTTAACAGCAGAAATGCACTTGACTTTGTATTTGCCAGAACACCCTTTATTGTTAAAAGTGTTACTAGTGGAGGCATAGCAGCAAAGGCTGGTTTAAAATCCGATGATAAATTATTAAAAGTAAACAATGAGGATGCGGAGTACTTTCATCAATATGCAAATATTATAAAGGGCAAAAAAAATGAGAAAATATTATTAACCTTTTTAAGAGGTGCAGACACCATTACAACAGAAGTAACATTAGATAAGAACGGTAAAATGGGTGTTGAAAGAAAATCGCCAGAAGATTTAGGTTTTAAATTTGAAACAAAGAAGTACTCATTTATAGAATCAGTTAAAGGCGGGTTTAGTGAATGTTGGAATACTTTGGGCCTTTATATGAAAGGGTTGAAGCAATTATTTAATGGTCAGGCAAAAGCAAGCGAATCAGTAGGAAGTGTATTTAGCATTGGAGGAATATATCCTGGAGTTTGGGACTGGCATATTTTCTGGACGCTTACAGCGGTGTTTAGTGTTATTCTGGCTTTTATGAATTTGTTACCCATTCCTGGATTAGATGGCGGCCATGCATTATTTACTTTAATAGAAATGATAACTGGTCGCAAACCAAGTGAGAAATTTCTGGAATATGCGCAAATTGTTGGGATGATACTCTTATTTGGGCTAATGGCCTATGCTTTAGGATTGGACATCTTTAGGATGTTTAAGTAGAAGTTGAAGAGTTGATTAGTTGATAGGGTGGTTGATTTTTATTAATCAATCAATAATAAATATTGGGGGCGTTTGGTTTTGACAGCGTAGATCTTTGAAAGTATAAGCATGTACTGCGTTGCGTAATTAGCAGTTTAATCTGAATACGAAAAACACAAATGGCAATACACAGTATGCCATGGCTGCCTAATCAGTGATTAAGTAGTCATTAGGGCCGCCGGGCAGGTAGTTCTGTTACCACGCCCCGCCGCCGACTAAAAAACAAAACAGAATGCTGCAATAATAGGCTGTGCCTGTTGCTTAAGACTATACAGCTAAGGAGTTAATCGGTTGTCAGTTTATCCAAAGGATTTCCTTTGGTTCCAGTTAATTCCCGAAATTTAAAACGGAATAAACATGTAGAAAGCTTTTGAAGAATATGTTTGGACACCGGTTCGAATCCGGTCGCCTCCACCAACAACCATCTTTGCAAACGCATTGATGGTTTTTTTTTCTTATTTTTTCATTCCCAAAACTGCTTTTAGGATGAAAAACAAGTATGAAGAAAAAAATCAAACTGCTGGCGCAATACTGGGTGCTTTCAGCTCTCGTGAAACTGTTTCATCATTTGATTTTTTCCGTCCCTGGAAAGCAATTTCTACCAATAATATTTACATCATTTACTTATCAGTCTTGCTATTTGCTTTTTATGCCTTTACCCGTCATGGCATTAATTTTATAGCGCTTTCTACTTCATTAATTGCAAGTGTACCAGTGGGGTTGGCTATTGCATTTTTAGAAACACAATCTCAGGAGTATAGAAGAAAACACAGACGAAACAGTTTTTGGATTTATTTAGTGTATAGAACTTTTCGTTTGGTTATCTGGTTTATGATTTTATTTTTTTTGATAATGTTGCTGGTCAACTGGTTAAAAATAAATACCGATGAAACAATTTATCCTCATAGTCTTTATGATTTTTTCGGCACTCAAAAGCTTTTTGAATTTTTGGGACTAGCATTAGTCATTTCCCTTATTTCTAATTTTATGGATGAATTGCATCGCAAGCTGGGGCGAGATGCAATTTATAATCTGGTATTGGGGAAATATCATCAGGTAAAACAGGAAGAAAGAATATTTCTTTTTATTGACCTTAATTATTCTACAGATATTGCTGAAGAGATGGGAGAAATGCAATACAGCCATTTTCTACAGGATTATTTTTACGATATCAGCGAGCCAATTGCACGATATTTCGGTCGGGTGTATCAATACGTGGGCGATGAAGCAGTCGTAACCTGGCCTATGAAAAAAGGGTTGAGATTTTCTGTTTGTCTTCGTTGCTTTTTTGCCATTCAAAAACAGATCAAGCGATATCAGAGTTATTATGAAAAAACTTATGGAAGAGTGCCTGAGTTTAAGGCTGCATTGCATGGTGGCTCGGTCGTTGTTTCAGAAGTTGGAAAATACAAATCGGAAATTGCTTATCATGGAGATGTTTTGAATACAACAGCAAGAATGCTAGGCAAATGCCATGAGCTGGAATCTAATTTGTTGGCCTCATCCGTATTGTTGAGTCAGATTGAGCTTCCTAAATATCTAAAAGCAGATGAAATGGGCTCATTTCAATTGAGAGGAAAACAACAGGAGGTTGGTATATTTTCGGTTTATATGTCAAATGATAAACTGGCTGCCACCCGTAGCAGATTACGTATATTTAAACGAAAAAAGAAAAGTGATTAACCTCTGAAACGAGAATTATCAGATGCCATCGGGCAACCTGTTTTTCGCTGGGAAGTACAGGAAGTAATTGTGATGACAGTCAATAAAAGAGAAACAATAATTAAGAATTTGTTTTTCATATCTAAGGAATTTTAATGCATTTAGCATTGAAAACGAAAAATGGTAGAAATTATTTTGTATTTCAAAGATAAAAATTAATAGTATCCGTAGCAGGTAAATTTTTTTTAGACCCTATACTGTTTATCTTTGTCCGGCTCTGGATTAAATTATTTTAAAATAATGTCTTATTCATTCACACTCAATTACTAAGAGTAAATTACTAAACCCAATGTTACAGCTTAAAAAGCCTCTTGCATTTATTGATTTAGAAACTACAGGTGTTAATCTGGGAATTGACCGCATAGTGGAAATTGCTATAGTTAAAATTTTGGCGGATGGCACTAAAACTGTAAAAAGGAAACTGATCAATCCTGAAATGCCAATACCAAAGGCTTCCAGTGATATTCATGGCATTACTGATGAAATGGTAAAGGATGCACCTACTTTCAAACAAGTGGCCCAGGAGTTAAAACAAATGCTGGATGGATGTGATCTTGGAGGCTTTAATTCAAACCGGTTTGATATCCCTTTGTTGATGGAAGAATTTCTAAGAGTAGCGATTGATTTTGATATGAAGAACAGAAAGCTGGTAGATGTACAAAACATTTATCACAAACTGGAACCCCGGACCTTAAGCGCAGCTTATAAATTTTATTGTAATAAAAACTTAGAAGGTGCTCATAGTGCCGAAGTAGATGCTACAGCCACTTACGATATATTGCAGGCTCAGGTTGAAAAATATCAAGAGTTGGGCAATTCCATAGATTCTATATTAAAATATATTGGCGATGATCAGGTAGTTGATTTTGCCCGACGTTTTGTAATGGAAAGCGGAGTAGAGGTTTTCAATTTTGGCAAACATAAAGGACGTTCGGTAGCAGAAGTTTTAAAAGCAGAGCCACAATATTATGATTGGATGATGAAAGGAGATTTCCCGCAACATACCAAACAGAAATTAACCGAAATTTTCACCCGTACTATGTTGCTGAAAAAGGGCTAATGCCGTTTTTTGCGTTCATAAGTTTTAACGGAATGTGAATTCTTTAAATCGTATTTTCGGTGTTACCGATGGAGAAACTGGTTGTCATACCCACCTACAATGAAAAGGAAAACATCAGCAATATTCTTCATGCAGTCTTCGCACTTCATGAGGGTTTTAATGTATTAGTCATTGATGATGGTTCGCCAGATGGAACTGCTCAAATAGTAAAAGAACTACAGTCAAAGTTTAGTGGGCTATTGCATTTGGAAGAAAGAAAAGGCAAATCGGGTTTGGGTACCGCTTATATTCATGGATTCAAATGGGCAATTGCCAAGGGCTATCAATTCATCTTTGAAATGGATGCCGATTTTTCTCATAATCCTTCCGACCTGTCTCGTTTATACAAAGCATGCAAACAAGACGGCGCCGATCTTGCTATAGGCTCCCGTTATGTAAAAGGTGGGGGGGTAATAAACTGGCCTGGCAACCGAATCGCACTTTCAAAAGGAGCCTCAATCTATACCCGAATGATAACATGGATGCCGGTAAAAGATCCTACTGCCGGGTTTATGTGCTACAAAAGGGAAGTGTTAGAAACCATCAATCTTGATAAAATACATTTTGTAGGCTATGCTTTTCAGATAGAAATGAAATTTGCTGCATGGAAACATGGTTTTAAAATTAAAGAAGTCCCCATCACTTTTCAAGACCGTACCGAAGGTGTTTCTAAAATGAATAAGAGTATTGTAAAAGAAGGCATATTGGGTGTGTTGAAACTTCGATGGTATTCTCTTTTCAATAATTACCGTAAGAATTTAGCTAATACAGAAAAACAAATTGAGCAAGTTGCCAAAAGCGAGACGGTTGCCGAATAAATAATCTTTTGTTTTTGTCAGTTTTGTTTTTATAGATTGCATGTCTATGAAGAAAGCATTTCTGCAATTACATGCTGCTGTGTTTCTGGCTGGGTTTACCGGCATTATGGGACGGCTTATCACTTTAAATGCGGGACTGCTTGTGTGGTATCGTTTGCTTATTACAGTGGTGGTCATGTGGTTGTTGTTTCATTTTACTGGCAAGCTGATAAAAGTTGCAAAAAAAGATATACTAAAACTAACAGGCATTGGTTTTTTATCTGCTATGCACTGGCTCACTTTTTATGCTTCTATTAAAACTTCAAATGTATCTGTAGCACTTGTATGTTTTTCGGCTGTTGGTTTTTTTACAGCCTTGCTTGAGCCTATTTTACTAAAAAAGAAATTTAACCGGACTGAACTGATGCTGGGCATAATTGTAATGATTGGTATTTATATTATTTTTCATTTTGATGCGGATTATAAAACAGGTATTATTTTGGGAGTATCATCAGCAGTGCTGTTGGCGGCATCCATGATTTACTTTAAAGTTTTTGTAGAAAAATTGGGTTCTGAAACTACTTTGACTTACCAGTTAAGCGGAGCTTTATTGACACTTTCAATCGTAATGCCTTTTTATTTATTTCAGTTCCCAACCAGCTATCTTTTTCCGGATATTAATGACTGGATTTGGTTATTGATTCTTTCATTGGTTTGCTCTGTTCTGGCATTTCAGTTAACCGGACATGCGATAAAAAAATTAAGCGCATTCACTGTTAATCTTACTTTTAATTTAGAACCGGTATATGGTATTATACTGGCCTTTATTATCTATAAAGAAAACCAATTGTTGAGCAAATGGTTTTTTGCTGGTATAGCCCTGGTTGCAATTTCGCTAATCATTCATATTTTTTTATTAGTGAAAGTTGAAAGAGATTTGACACATGAAGAAAAATGAATATCATGATCGTATCGTTCAATATTATCAGGATACGGAGAATGCTTATAAGGATTCCTGGGATTTGAATAATAGCCTGGCGATACACTATGGTTACTGGGATGAGGGTGTAAAATCTTTTCCTGAATCACTTTTAAGAATGAATGAAATTATGATGCAGACTGCAGTCATACAATCCACCGATTTAGTATTAGATGCGGGCTGTGGTGTAGGCGGCAGTAGTATTTACCTGGCTTCGAAGCTGGGTTGTCCTGTTACAGGTATTACTTTGAGCCAAAGACAAGTGACACAGGCAACAGGGTTTGCAAAAGAAAAGAAACTGGAAAATTTAGTTTCATTTACAATAATGGACTATTGCAATACTGATTTTAAAGATGAAAGTTTTAATGTGGTATGGGGCTGTGAAAGTGTTTGTTATGCTGATGATAAAGAGAAATTTATTAATGAAGCATATAGAATTTTAAAACCCGGTGGCCGGTTGATAATCGCTGATGGATTTGTAATTGATTATGAAAGTAATCATCATTCAGTGATCAGAAATTGGCTCGAAGGCTGGCAGGTAAACAATCTGGAAACGCCTGAAAGATTTCTGAAATTTTTGAATAATGCTGGATTTGTAAACCCAGAATATAAAAATATTTCAAAGGAAGCTGCAAGATCATCTCAAAGACTTTATCGCTTTTATTTTCTGGCAAAAATGTATCTGGTCTGGAAGAAAATCAATTTTTCAAAACCGGCTACTAAAATGCAAAAGAAAAATATAGAGGCTTGTAAGTACCAGTATCTTGGTATGAAAAAAGGGCTATGGGAATATGGATTAGTTGTGGCCACAAAGCCAAATAAAAATATTTGAGAATCCCTTAACTTAGGTTCAAATTTTGAAACCATACAACCCCCCAATATGAATGTAAATAAATTTGGTTTATGCAGCCTTTTGATAATTGCCTCTTTAAGTTCAATGGCACAAAAAAAACCATTGGATCATTCGGTGTATGATGGCTGGCAACATATTGGCGAACGAATAATTAGTAATAATGGGAAATGGATTGTATATACTGTCGATCCTCAACAAGGAGATAATGAGCTTATCATTCAGTCCGCAGATGCAAAAACAAAAATAGCAGTACCCAGAGGCTATAATGCAAAAATAACTGAGGACAGCCGCTATGTAGTTTTTAAAATTAAACCCTTTTTTAAAGACACCAGAGAGGCAAGAATAAAAAAGAAAAAGCCCGCTGATTTTCCAAAAGATTCATTAGGCATACTGGAGTTAGGTCAATCTACAATATGGAAGCGAACAAATCTTAAAAATTTTAAAACGCCTAAAGAGACCGATGGCTGGTTGGCTTACCAGGTAGAAGAGGTTAAAGACGCCAGTGCTAGAAAAAAACCTGAAGCTGCAAAACCAGAAAATACATTTAAAAAAACGGCAGATAGTTTAGAACAAATAATTGATTCTTTGCGAACTGCCATACAGAATTTTCCCAAAAAGAAGAAACAAAAAGATGATGATGTACAGTACGCAGATGTTGATGGCGATGGCACAATCGCTTCAGGCGGAGATACAGGAGCTGATCTTGTGCTTCGAAACCTGGCGAATGGTGAAGAGAAAACTTTTAATAATGTTTTAGAATATTATTTTAGTGATAAGAATAATAAATTGTTAATGGATGTTGCAAAAGATCCAAAGGATTCCAATAGTGTAGCAAAGGTAGTTTTATACGATTGCCCATCGGGTAAAACAGTATTACTAAGTAAACAGGGAAATGATTTTAAAAATTTTGTAATGACAGATGATGGAAGCCAGGTGGCTTATGTAGCAGAAAGAGATGCTGCTCCCAAAGACTTGCAAAAATTTTATAAACTCTGGTATTTTAAAGAGGGGATGGATTCTGCCACATTACTCGTTGATAAATTTTCGGTGGATATGCAATTAGGAATGACTGTAAGCGAATTTGCAAATCTGAATTTTAGTAAAAGCGGCAAACGTCTGTTTTTTGGCACTGCACCTATTCAGGCTGCCAGAGATACTACATTAGTTGATTTTGAACATGCTAAATTAGATATCTGGCATTATAAAGATGATTACCTGCAAACGGTGCAAAACACACCCTTGCGTTTGCGTGCTGCACAACAGGAAAATTTTTTGGCAGTTTATGACATTAACAACAAAGTCATTAAACAAATAGGGACAAAAGATATTCCAATAGTCATTCCAACAAATGAAGGTGATGGTGATGACTTCGTTGGCATTTCCGATGTGGGTAAAAGAATTGAAAGTCAGTGGATGGGCAGTACCAAAAAAGATATTTATTCTATTTCGATAGCCACCGGCGAAAAGAAATTGGTAAAAAAAGATTTGTATGGTCAGCTATATCCTTCTTCAACCGGTAAATACATTGTTTGGTACGACAGATTCGCAAAAAATTATTTTGTATGGGATGGCCATACAGTAAGAAGCTTATCAGAAAAAATGAAAACACCACTTTTTCAGGAAGACTGGGATACGCCTGATGCACCATACAATTATGGTGTTGTGAAATGGACTGAAGGCGATAAAGCCCTATTGGTCTACGATCGCTATGGCATCTGGAAACTGAGTATGGATGCAAAAACAGCTCCTCAATACCTGATAGGAAACAGAAATAAAAAATGGCGCTATCGTTACTTGCAAACCGACCCTGAGGAAAAATTTATTAAAGAGGGACAACAAATGACATTTAATTCATTTGATGAAAATAAAAAGGATGCCGGATTGTGGTACACTACTTTTACCGATAATATGGCCAACAGCTTGTTGCCTATTCAGTCAGATGGAAAGTATATGATAGGCGCAGTGGCAAAAGCGAAGGATGCGAATGATTATATTTTCACCCGTGAATCATTTACCGAATCGCCGGATTTATATTACTGGCAACAAACTGATGAAGGTCCGGATGGCTCAAAACTTTCTTCCATTAATCCGCAACAGAAAGATTACAACTGGGGCAGTTCCGAACTTATTAAATGGAAAGCCTATAATGGCAAAGAAGCAACAGGTATTGTGTATAAACCCGATAATTTTTCGGCAACAAAAAAATATCCGATGATCTGTTATTTCTACGAAAAACTAAGCGATGGCTTGAATGATTATAAAGAACCGGCACCCATTCGCAGTGCAGTAAATGTTCCTTTTTTTGTAAGCCGCGGTTATATTGTTTTTGTACCGGATATTGAATACACTACTGGCCACCCAGGCAAAAATGCTTATGATTATATTGTAAGTGGAGCAAGAGCTGTTGTAAAAAAAGGATGGGCCGATAGTACAAAGATTGCCATTCAGGGACATAGCTGGGGAGGCTATCAGGCAGCACAGTTAGCCACTATGACGAAGTTGTTTAAAGCAGTGTGGGCCGGTGCACCGGTTGCCAATATGACGAGTGCTTATGGCGGCATAAGATGGGAGAGTGGATCAAACAGGCAGTTTCAATATGAGAAAACTCAAAGCCGCATTGGCAAAACATTATGGAATGGTTTACCCTTGTATTTAGAAAACTCTCCACTATTTCATTTGGATAAAGTAACAGCACCCATGGTCATATTACACAACGATGCTGATGGTGCAGTGCCCTGGTATCAGGGAATTGAATTGTTTACAGGCTTGAGAAGATTGGGCAAACAGGTATGGATGCTCAACTACAATGGACAAGGACACGGTCTTACACAACGACAGGATATGCTCGACTATCAAATAAGAATGCAACAGTTTTTTGACTGGATATTGAAAGGAGAGAGGCCTGCAAAATGGATTACCGAAGGTGTACCAGCTGTAAACAAAGGAAAGGACTGGGGGCTTGAAATTGTAGATTAACCATGTACCATTTCATAAAGCGCAACATCAGGCCGCAGCTATAAACTTAACCAAGCTACGCTTTACAATAGGCAATAAAGTTTCTTCTACTGGAAATTGTAGCATCGTTTCTATTGCATAAACTGCAGGATTGGGTAAGTGTTTGTGTTTTTTTATCAACTCAGTTTTTATATGCTCATAGGTAGATGAGATACTGCGTGTCCAGTCATCAATAAATAAAGTACGTATGCTTCGGTATTTTTCATCGTGCTTTTCAAATAAAGTAAGCCGGTAATGATAAACGGAGGTTTGATTCGGATTACCACAGCTTAAAAAGAAATATCCTTCATTCACATCAAGTGGAATAAGGCCAACGGGAGCGATGTCAATATTGTATTCTACAAATTCATAAATCTCGGTGCCATTTGAAATGGTACGTTTTAATTTTCCGGCTGCAAAGTGAATGATGTCTTCCAACTCCTGCATCAATTCGCAATCTTCAATCATTTTTTCATAAAGCATTTGAAGTTTTTCCATTTGAAAACCAGTAAGCTTTTTTGGAAAATGCTCTTGTAAGTGTTTTTTATTTTCTCTGAATGCAACGATATTATTATAATGAAAAATAATATCGGCTAATTGAGGATATAATTTGTTCTCATTAAAATACAGATTGATTTCCTGAAGGTAGGCCAGTAAGGTATATTTCTTGAGTTCAAAATCAATAAGGCCTTCGGCAAACCAGGTTTCGGATAATGACTTCATAACTTAACGGATTTAGTTTAACTAATTTATCAAAAAGACGTGAAAACCAAAAGAGAAGTTTATCTTCAGGCTGTTAATAATTTTTTATGCGACTGTTTCTTTACATTCTTTTAGCATTTACTATTTCATCATGCGGCAACACAATTTATATTGTACGACATGCTGAAAAAGAATCGGGGATTGACCCTACCACTATGAAAACAATAAAGGATCCGCCACTTTCATTGCAGGGGCAGAAGCGGGCACTCAAACTAAAAGAAATTTTGGGGGGCAAAGGCATTACACATATTTTTTCTACCAATACTTTACGTACCATTTCAACAGCCAAGCCTTTAAAGGAACTTACCCTAGGATTACCCATAGAAATTTACAGCAGCAAAGCCGACTCCACATCAAAATTTATAGAAAAGATTAAAGCGATTAAAAAAGGAAATATCCTGATTGTGGGTCATTCTAACACAGTTGATGACCTGTGCAATTTAATAACTGGTAAAACAGTATTACCCGGCGATCTTGATGAAAAGATATTTGACAATCTCTTTATTTTAAAAAGAAAAGGAAATACCTATCGGTTTAAGAATGAGAAATATGGAGAACCTTCAAACTAATATTCTCTGTCGCCATTAAAATTCTCAAGCTCTTTAGCAACCGCTGTAAGGAAGGTAGCACCCAGACTTCCATCAACAATTCTATGATCGTAGCTCATGCTCAGGTACATCATGTGCCTAATGGCAATACTATCGCCATGAGGCGTTTCAATCACAACAGGGCGTTTCTTTATGGCACCTACTGCCAGTATTGCCACCTGTGGTTGGTTGATAATCGGTGTGCCCATCAAACTACCAAAAGTTCCTACATTGGTTAAGGTAAAAGTGCCACCGGTAGTATCATCGACTTTTAATTTTGCGTTTCTTGCATTATCGGCAAGCGAGTTTACCTGCTTTGCCAATCCTACTAAATTAAGCTGATCAGCATTTTTTATTACGGGTACTATCAGGTTGCCACTGGGCAGGGCAGTAGCCATGCCTATATTGATGTCTTTTTTTACAATGATCTTATCACCGTCAAGAGAGCAATTGATCAACGGGAATTTTTTTATACAACGCACAATTGCCTCTATAAATAATGGGGTAAAAGTGATTTTAGTATTTTCTCTTTTTTCAAAATCCTTTTTCACCTTATCACGCCACATTACCAGGTTGGTAACATCGGCTTCTGTAAAACTGGTTACATGCGGACTGGTATGTTTGCTGCGCACCATATGATCGGCAATAAGCTTACGCATCCTGTCCATCTCTATTACTTCTACATTCCCAGTATAAGTGGTAATAGCATTGGCGGTAGTTGCATTTCCTCCGTTTGTATCCTGCTGCACTTTTGCAAGCGGAATAACCATCGTATCATTTTGTCCAACAGAAACTGGTTTTGCCCCACCGGCTTTGCGGGTGCTTACATATTGCAGAATATCTTTCTTAGTTACTCTGCCTTCATTACCCGTACCGGGAATGGCTTCCAGTTCTGCCATGCTTACACCTTCGCTGGCAGCAATATTTAATACAAGAGGAGAGTAAAAGCGATTAGGGGCTACGTTAGTATTTGATTTTATAGTTGTAGTAGATGGTTGAATGGTTTCTACAACTATAGCCTCCTGAGTAGAAACGTTATTGGATGCAGCAACAGGAATTACCAAAACAGGGTTTGATTCTGGAGCACCGGAAGCTGCTGCAGTTCTAATACGGGCAATAGCTGTACCAATAGGAACTACGTCGTTTACATTGTATAAAATTGCTTCTACTATGCCTGCAACTGTACTGGGAACTTCACTATCCACTTTATCTGTAGCTATGTCCAAAACGGTTTCGTCCATTTTTACCGTATCACCTGGTTGCTTGTGCCATTTTAAAATAGTGGCTTCCATGATGCTTTCTCCAAGTTTGGGCATTATTAAATCAACGATTGCCATAAATAAAAAATAAAATTTAAATACTGTTTTGAACTTTCAATAATTGCCAAAGTTATAGTTTTCCGGCTAATCCTCTTATTCCTGATATTATGGGTTATTCAAAATAAATTTTCTTAAAAAATTTAAAGCATAAGAGGCGGTCATTTCAATATTTCTATTGCGGTCAAATCTCAGATTCAGCTGCGTTGTTTCAATTTTTTCTTTATTACCTGCAGCTAACCACACTGTCCCCACCGGTTTTTCCTCACTGCCACCATCAGGCCCCATAATACCTGAAACTGCTAATACATAATCTGTTTTTAGTTTTTTTAATGCGCCGGATACCATTTCTGTAACTGTTTCGCAGCTTACTGCTCCTTTTGTTGAAAGTGTGATTGGCGATACATTCAATAAATTTTCTTTCACGCTATTGGCATAGCTGATGATGCTGCCCAAAAAATACGCCGACGAACCGGGAATTGAAGTAATACGATGTGCTATATAACCACCGGTGCAACTTTCGGCCGTGCCCATCGTTTTGCTTTTTGCTTGCAAAATATCACCTACTACCTTTTCAAGTCCTTCATCTTTATTGGTTACCAAGTATTCCTTTACTAATTTCTGAAGTTTTTCAAAATAGGGTTCCATTTCTTTTTCACCTGCTTCATTTGTGGCTGCAATGGTAGTCAGCCTGAGTTTTACTATTCCATAAGAAGGGAGATAAGCCAGTTTGATAGAGGAAGGAAGAGAAGGTTCAAAATCTTTGAGCATTTCTGCCAGCATTGTTTCTCCTGCGCCTACAGTAAATGCTGTGCGATGGAGTATAGCAGGCACTTCAAATGAATTTTTAATTATAGGTATTATTTCATTCAAAATCAATCCTTTCATTTCATGAGGAACGCCAGGAAGTGAGAAAAAAACAGTTACTCCCTTTTTAAACATCATGCCAGGAGCAGTGCCTCTTTTATTGTGCAAAACGGTACACACATCGGGTACTTCTGCTTGCTTTCTATTGGCTTCATGTAAAGGCCCTGTTCTGCGAAATACTTTTTCAAAAAGATAGGTGACATGCGCCAGCACTTCATTATTTAATACGAGTTTGCCTCCAAAATATTTGCAGAGCAAAGGTTTTGTTATATCGTCGGCTGTGGGGCCCAGTCCGCCTGTGATGATGACGATATCCGCATTTTTTCCCTCATCATCTAAAGCTTGCCAAATGTCATTTTCATTGTCGCCTACGGCCACTCTTCTTTTTACCCAAACACCAATTTTGTTCAACTCCTGTGCTATAAAAGCCGAATTGGTATCTATGGTTTGTCCTATAAGTAATTCATCGCCGATAGTGATGATAGATGCGTTTATTTGTTTCAAGTTATATTTGAATTATTAAAGGATGCAATGTTTAAATTTAGAATTGATGCTGCAAGCTGAGTCAGAAAAAAATGTTGATTATTTCGCAAAAAAAATGATTTAACCATTTTTTTCTTTCCTCAAAAGTAAATCTTTTTAATTTCAGACTTTAAAATTGTGATGATGCTTAAAAACCTTTTCTCATGTATTGCTTTATTGCTTTTGCAGTTTTCTATAATGGCACAGGATGTATCGTTGCCCTTGCAAAAAGCTTTTGAGCAGTTTGAAAACGATAACCAGCTGCACCATGCCATTAGCTCGCTTTATGTAATTGATGCGGCTACGGGCAAACCCATTTTTGATAAACAGGCTCAAACGGGACTCGCACCTGCTTCCACCCAAAAAATTATAACGGCAGCTACTGCATTTGAAATGTTGGGACAAAATTTCAAATACCAAACCTATATTACTTATGATGGTGAAATAGTGAATGGTGTGTTGAAAGGCAACCTCATTATTAAAGCAAGCGGCGATCCAACGCTGGGTAGTGCAAGATGGAGTAGTACATCGGATTCCAGTGTTTTGAAAAAAATAAAATCTATTTTAGATAAAGCCGGTATTAAAAAAATATCGGGCAACGTATTTGTTGATGAAAATGAATGGGGCGTAAACCCGCTGCCCGATGGTTGGATATGGCAGGATATGGGCAACTATTATGGTGCAGGAGCCAGGGGCTTTAACTGGAAAGAAAATCAATACGATCTTATATTAAAGCCAGGTGCAAAGCAGGGAGACTCCACCTCAATTATAAAAACAAAACCAATCCTGCAGGGGTTTTATCTGGAAAATTATATTAAAACCGGTGCAGCAGGCAGTGGCGATAATGGATATATCTATGTAGCACCCAATAGTCAATCGGGATTTGCAACTGGTACTATTCCTGCAGGTGTCAGCATCTTTACCATCTCCGGCTCCATGCCGCATCCTGCAAAGCAATTTGTGTTTGAGGTTTCTCAATATTTACTGACAAATGGCATAGAAGTAAATATTGATAACAAACTGAATGTTGAAACTTCTATGCAACAAACTTCTCCCATATTAAAAAATAAAATACTTGATTCTATTGCATCTCCTTCGCTTGATTCTATTGTTTATTGGTTTCTGCGAAAAAGTGTAAACCTGTATGGCGAAGCATTGATAAAAACATTGGCCCTAAAAGATAACAAGGAAGGCACTACGGATAATGGCGTAGCAACGGTAAAAAAGTTTTGGGAAAAAGCAGGCGTTGACAATGATGCACTCAATATTTATGATGGCTCGGGTCTTTCTCCTTTGAACCGGGTAACTACTCATGCACAGGTGGCAGTGTTACAGTTTGCCAAAACCAAAAAATGGTTTACTGCTTTTTATGATGCGATGCCACTTTACAATGGTATAAAAATGAAAAGTGGCACCATCAGCGATGTAAAAGGATTCTGCGGCTATCATAAAAGCAAAAGCGGAGGTGAATATATTTTTTCATTTCTTATAAACAACTACAGCGGCAAAACAGCACCAGTCGTAAATAAAATGTATCAGGTTCTGGATGAGTTGAAGTAGGGGGTGAGGCTGTATTTTTTATTTCTTACCTATCAGTAGTTCGTGTACACAAGAGCCTCGACCCTTATTTACATTTAATGCGATTAATACAGCCAGCGAGTTGCAAAATTTCCCGAATGGGAAAAACCACAAGCAGCTGCATCTCATTTATAATCATCATTTCATTAATTTTATTGTCTTAATCAAAAAATATGAATGAACAAAACTTTAAAAATCACACTCGCCTGGTAGCTGGCTATCATGGTGCAACATTTTTATTGTTACTGGCTTATCTGGTGGGTTGTTTAATTACTTTCTTTCAGGCCGAAGAAAAAATGATAAAGCAAATTGCTATTGTTATGCTCATCGGTGGTTTTGTACTGGGATGTCTTATATGGTATGCCCGCGGATTTGCATTGAAGGCGCAAGACAGAGCCATAAGAGCTGAAGAGAATTTCAGACATTTTATATTATCAGGAAAACCATTTGATAAAAATCTGCGAATGGGGCAGATCATTGCCCTTCGTTTTGCAAGCGATGAAGAATTTCTGGCATTAGCACAACGTGCAGTTGCTGAAAATCTTTCGGCTAAGGATATTAAAATGGCCATCAAAAACTGGCGTGGAGACTATAACCGCGTTTAGCCTACAAATTGATTAAAAAAACTCAGATTCATTTTGAATAACCAGGGTGAGGCAGCTGCCAGTATCCAAATGATAAAGATCAGCAGTTTTCCCAAAACCGATACATCCTGAATTAAAAAGCGATGCAACAGGTTTTGAATGACATTCATTATTTTTTCTTCTTTGTGGCTGTATTCATAAGGAGGGCCGGGAGAAATGTCTTTAAACAAATGAATTTCTTCAATTACAATTTTTCTAAGTTCCCAATAGTCTTTATCAGGCAATTCATCGTAATCAATGTTAGTTTTGATACCGGTGCCTTCAACTTTGTGTTCAAGCCGGTTTTGTTGTTTTTCGCCAAACATGCGTGCCAGCATCATCACCGGAAAAATTAAGAGAACAGGAAAATTATTTTTCCAGGCAAACCAACAAATGGCTACAATAGAAATGCCGATAAAAATGCGTGAAATGGTTTCGTTCTCATTAAAGAAAACCCTGTTGAGCAACTGACCACCATCCAACGGATAAATGGGCAGCAGGTTGATGATATTGAGAAAAACAAAAAGCAAAGAAATATATTGCAAAGGAACACCAGCAAAAGCTGCATTGGGTTGGTGCCCGATTGGTATTTGCAAAAACAATCCAATGATAATACCCGGAAGTGGACCTGCAAGCAGAATAATAGCAGATTCTCTTTGCGAAATTTCTTTTTTGGTACCTGAAACATAAGCACCCAGCAGTGGAATAAAGAACATACCTAAATCTTTATATCCAAAATATTTCATAGCCAGAAAATGCCCCAGTTCATGAATAATCACAATCATGGTAATGAGGATTAAAATCTTAACATCTGGAAAAATAAAATATCCCAATGTTAAATAGAGAGCAAGACTGACAAATGATTTAATCCAGATATTGGGATTGTTTTTGGCTGGTAAAAACTTGGGTGGATAATCAATTGTAGTTATCGTTGATTCGTCTTGTTCTTCATTCCCTGAAACTGTTGCCATGATATCCACTCTTAATTTAATTAAAGTAGGGATTTAAAAACTGTTGCAAGGGTTCTGGCATGTTGGTACGTTTCATACCTTTTGCTTCCATAAAGTACAAAGTAATTTTTGCGGAAGCCAACAGTACATCCGCTTCATTATAAACTTCCTGAAAAAAATCAATTTTATGATGCAGTGGTAACTCTTTTAAAATCGTTTTTACTGTAAGCAGGTCATCATATTTTGCAGGACGCAAGTATCGGCAATGAACATCTATCACGGGCATGATGATGCCCATTTTTTCCATATCGGCATAAGTAAAGCCCATCTGACGGATAGATTCCGCACGGGCAGATTCAAAATACAAAAAAAAATTGCTGTGATAGACGACGCCCATTTGATCGGTTTCGGCATATCGTACCCGTATTTTTGTTTCGGAGGTGAACATTTGGATTGCAATAATAGTGAAAAGTAAGGGAGCCTGATTACAACTTGAAAAAACCAATAAAATGTTAAACCAAACCCCTTACTGCAATTATCCACATCTGTTTGGAATGATGTTTGGTTTACCCTGAAATATTTTGAATATTCGCAACGTTTAATCAACGAATTAAAGGAAATAATTAATGAAGCATTATCGACTCATTTTCATCGCTGTTTTATTCAGTCAATCTCTCATAGCACAGCAAACCCGTTATTATTCCGATCCGGAAGCCAAATTTAAGGAAGCCAAAGAGTATTTTCAGAAAGAGCAATACAGCCTGGCCTATCCGCTTTTGAGGGAATTGCAGCATGATATCAGGGAGACTGATAAAGTAAATTCAACAATCACGGTTCAGGAAATAAATTATTATACCACTGTGTGTGCACTGAAGCAAAATGAGGAGAATGCCGAAGAACAGGCGCAGGAGTATATTAATCTACAACCCAATAATGCAAGGATACAGATGATGAATTATCATCTTGCTGAATATTATTTCCGGCAGCAGCATTTTGAGGAAGCAGTTACTCAATATGAGCAATCTAATATTGCCAATCTCAGTAATCGGGAAATTGCCGATATGAAATTTCATCAGGGTTATGCTTATTTCAACTTACAGGATTTTGCAAAAGCAAAACCTTTGTTTAACAGTATTCGCACCATAAAGACTGACCCCAATTATATTGATGCCAATTATTACTACGGATTTCTGGCATTTAGAGACAAACAATATAAAGAGGCATTGGAAAGTTTTAGAATTGTTGAGAATGAAAAGAACTACGCTAATGTAGTGCCTTATTACATTGCCCAGATTTATTACATACAGGGGAAAAAAGATGAAGCGATCAATTATATTCAACAGAAACTACAGGCAGGGGCCAATTCACAATATTATGACCTGGAATTGAAACAATTAATAGGCCATGCTTATTTTGAAAAAAGAGAATATGCTAAAGCACTTCCTTATTTAGAGGATTATGTGAGTCGCTCTTCAAAGGTTCGTCGGGAGGATTTGTATGAATTATCTTATTGTTATTTCCAGGCTGCCAATTATTCAAAAGCTATTGACGGTTTTAAGCAGTTAAGCGGAAAAAATGATTCATTAAGTCAGCATGCCATGTATTTACTGGGAGATGCATATTTGAAAACAGGGCAAAAATCTAATGCACGAAATGCTTTTTTATTCTGTGCTTCAAATAGCAGTAATCCTGAGCAAAAGGAAATTGCAAAATATCAATACGCAAAGCTTTCTTATGAACTGGGATTTCAAGATGAAGCCTTGAATAGTCTGAGTTCATTTATTGCAGACTATCCCAATTCAATATATAATGCTGAAGCTAAAGATTTGATGGTGGCAGTACTGGCAGGCACTAATAATTTTAAAGATGCACAGGCAATGATTGAAAGTCTCGATAAACCTTCAGAATATTCAAAGAAAATATATCCCCGAATATTATATGGCCGTGCAACTGAATTAATCAACGATGGTCAATTAAATGAAGCAGATGCATTGTTGACAAAAGTGCTGGCTGATCCTTATAATCGCTCGGTGTTGCCGTTTGCACAATTTTGGAAAGGCGAAATTGGTTATCGCAATAAACAATTAGATACTGCCATAAAATATTATCAGTTGTATGTAAGTGCCGGTGCGCCAGCCAGTGGTGAAGCGAATCTTAAAAATGCGAGATATAATCTTGGTTATAGTTATTTAAGAAAAGAGAACTATCCTGTTGCGCTTTCATACTTTGAACCTTACTCTAAAAATCCTGCATTGAATTCTGAAGCATTTACTCAGGATGCTTATATCCGCACGGCTGATTGCTATTATATGCAGAAAAACTATACTGGTGCCAAAGCGATGTATGAAAATGTGATTAAGTTTTCGTGGCCGGCAGAAGATTATGCAACATTCCAGCTTGCAATGCTTGCAGGAGTAAAAGAGCCGAAACAAAAAATAGCAATGATGAACACTATGATCCGAAAATTCCCAAAATCATCATTGACGACAGATGCAAATCTGGAAATTGCTAATACCTATATGGCTGACGAGCAGTTCAGAGATGCCATTCCATATTTGAGTAATGTAATTCAAAGCGACGTTAATGCAACCATAAAGGCAATGGCCAAGTTAAAATTGGGAACTGCTTATTATAATATTAATGAAAATGAAAATGCTTTAAAGCAGTTTAAGGAAATTGTTTCTCAGTATCCCAATTCACCTCAGGCGGAAGATGCACTTGATGATATTAAGACCATTTATATCGAAGACGGCAAGCCTGATGAATATGCGGCCTATATGCGGGAAATAGGAAGACCGCTGAATGCTGATGTGGAAGATGGTCTTACTTATGATGCAGCGGAAAAACTGTACGATGGCCAGAAACTAAATGAATCAATTGAGGCGTTCAACTCCTATTTACAAAAATTCCCACAGGGTGCCCACGTGTTAGAAGCTCATTTTAATCTGGCAGAAATTTTCAATACTAAAAAAGACTGGGATCAGGCATTACAGCATTATGATTACATAGTAAACAATGCACCCAACCAATATGCAGAAAGGGCACTGTTGGTAGCCGGACGTATTACATTTTTTGAGAAAAAGAATTATACTGATGCAGAACGTTATTATACACAATTAAAAGAAACAACTACCGGTCAGGAAAATAAACTAGAGGCTATGAGGGGAATTCTTCGTAGTCAATACCAGCTACAAAAATGGACTGAAGCTGTGCAAAATGCAAAAGATCTTACGGCAGCAAAGGGTAGTAGTGCCGATGACAAAGCCTTGGCAAATATGGCAATTGCAAAATCTTTGGAAGCAAATGGACAATATGCTGAAGCAATTACAAATTTTAAATCTGTATTGCAGTTAAATAAGGCAGGACTGGCTGCTGAGGCTCGCTATGGAATTGCCAATGGATATTTCCAACTAAACAAACTGAAAGATGCTGAAAAAGCGGCAATGGAAACCATCAACAAGTCAGGTTCTTATGACTACTGGATTACAAAAGCTTATATTTTGATTGGTGAAATCTATTTAAAAGAAAAAGATTACTTCAATGCAAAAGCAACATTGCAAAGTGTAGTGGACAATACACTGAACCCGGAATTAAAAGCCGAAGCACAAGCGAAGTTGAATGAAGTGATAGAGGAAGAAAGTAAATCCAGTAAACTGAACAATTAAAAAGAAAGGAAATGAACAAAAGCATCATATATAAATCAATATTCTTTGCAGCTGTAACCTTATGTGTTGCAAAAGCAAATGCCCAAAAAGACACTACAAAAAACGGCATTGATATTATTTCAAGCTTTAAACCGGTGTTGCGTGAGTCGGCCAAATTAAATTTTTCGGCGGCACCGCCGGATGTGGATACCAGCAAAGCAAAACTGAATTATGATATTCCTAATCAGAATTTATTATTTGCCTATCAACCCGGTTCTTTAAAGCCATTGGCACTTGACATTGACACCGGTGGCCGTTTTGATAACAGCAGTTATGTAAAAATTGGTTTTGGAAGTTTACGTACTCCATTTTTGCAAGCCGGATTTTCATTGGGCGATGGAAAAACAGCGGGTTTGAATATTTATGCAAAACATGTGGGCTCCGATGGGAAAAGAGATTTTCAAAAATTTACCAATACAGATGTAAAATTCAATGGATATTTTATTACGGGCAAAAATCAGATTGATGCAGCGGTAGGTATGTCGCAACATCGTGCTTATAAATATGGCTATCTGCCTTCTTCATTGGTATTTGTGGAAGATTCATTGCGACAACAATTTCAAACCATAAGTGGCAGGGTAGCTTTTCATAATATAAAGAAAACAGCTTTTGGACTTACCTATTGGCCCGAAGTAAAAATTGATGTGTTTAGCGATAAATTAAAAAATTCTGAAAGTAATACGGTGCTTAATCTGCCTTTGCAGAAAACCATTGGAAAGATATTTACAGTAAACCTGGGCGTTACATTTGATCTTACCCGTTTTTCACCGAAGGATAAATCTGTAATCAACAATACAATGTATTACGTTTCGCCTTCTGTACTGGTGAAAACGCAAAAGTTTTATGCTGAGTTAGGAATTCGCCCATCTTGGGATAATAAAACATTTAAAATGTTTCCAAATGTGCTGGCACAAATCAGCAGTGGTGATCAAAGATTTATGTTTCAACTTGGCTGGACGGGTTATGTAAGAAAAACAACCTATCAATATCTGGCTTCAGAAAATCCATGGCTTAATGTTCCCGGGAGTTTAAAAAACACTTGGGTAGAAGAGCGATTTGCCGGATTTAAAGGTACTGCAGGCGATCATTTTAGTTATGCTGCCAAAGCAGGATTTAATAAACTGAATAATCAGCCACTTTTCATCAATGATTTTACGCCGGGAAAAGGAGCAAAATCTTTCAATATCGTTTATGAACCACAGATAAATGTGGTAAACCTCGGCGGACAGTTGGGTTATAATATTGGAGAAAAATTTTCTTTGATTACAGGATTACAGTTTAATCAGTTTACCGGTTTAAAGTCAAACGAAAAAGCATGGGGTATGCTGCCACTTGAATTTAATACCAATATGCGAGTACAGGTTATAAAAGATTTGTGGTTGAAAGCCGATGTTTTTGCATGGAGTGGTGCGCCTTATATGAAGAGCGACAGTACAGTAGGCAACCTGAAAGGTGCAGCTGATTTAAATGCAGGTCTGGAGTTTAAGATTACAAAGAACCTGAACCTTTGGGCACAATTCAATAATATTTTTAATAAAGAATACCAACGCTGGAATCAATATCCAACTTATGGGTTCAACTTTGCCGGTGGCATCGTATTTTCGTTTTCCCAAAAGAATACAAAATAATGTTTGCTGAATTTTATCGTTATCTTATTTTAAATTATCGCTTAACATTGCCGGGTATCGGTCAATTTACGTTGGAAAGAAAACCGTCGCAGGCTGATTTTATTAATAAACAATTACATGCACCCACTTATGCAATATCAATGCAGCAGGATGCAGGAAGTCCTTCAATAAGTTTTTTTAAATGGCTGAGTGGTGCTTTAGCCATTTCTGAAAGAGAAGCCATCATTAAGTTCAATGATTTTTTGTATGATGTAAAAAAACAAATTGAAGATGGGGCTGTTGTAAAATGGAATAATGTTGGAGTACTTAAAAGTTCATTAGGCGGACAGGTAAAATTTACACCGGTTTCTTCACCCGATCAGGAATTGGCAGTAGTAGCCGAAAAAATTATTAGAGAAAGGGCATCTCATTTTGTAAGGGTAGGGGAAAAAGAAAAAACTTCGGAAGAAATGCATGAGATGCTTCAGGTGGTGGCAAGCAAAAAATCAAGATGGTGGGTAGCACCTTTAATTTTATGTATTATAACACTTGCGTTTATTGCATGGTACTTCATTAATAATGGATTTGAGGCCACCACTGTTGGCAACAGTAAACTATTTTTACCCTAATCAGTTTATTTTTTTAGGACTCATTTCAAATTGATAACATTGTATTTAAATGAGCAATAAAATTCATTATAGCAACTGCCCAGTATGTAATAGCGACATTCTTGAACTGCTAATGTCAGTTAAAGATTATACAGTAAGCAAGGAATTTTTTGAAATTGCTGCATGTAAAAAATGTACTCTCAGGTTTACACAAGACGTTCCTGATAAAGAAAGTATTGTACCATATTATAAATCTGATGAATATATATCACACACTGATACATCAAAAGGGTTGATTAATAAACTTTATCAAAAAGTCAGAAAGCGGACGCTAAAATCAAAAAGAAAGCTGATACAAAAGGAGACCGGCAAAACACAAGGTAATTTGCTGGATATAGGAAGTGGAACAGGCGCTTTTGTAAATGAAATGAAACAAAACGGTTGGCAAGCTATTGGTTTGGAACCTGATGTTGATGCAAGGCTGGTTGCGAAGAAAACTTATGATGTTGATTTGCTTGAAATGAATGAGCTATGGAATCTCGAACAGGCATCATTTCACACCATTACACTTTGGCATGTGCTGGAGCATGTACACGATTTGCAACAATACGTGCAGCAATTGAATAAGCTTTTGACAAAGGATGGACGTATTTTTATTGCTGTGCCCAATTATACATCGGCAGATGCTGCAAATTATAAAGAGTACTGGGCTGCATGGGATGTGCCACGTCATTTGTATCATTTTTCGCCAACGGCCATGCAAACTTTAATTGAAAAGAATGGAATGAAGATTCTAAAGCATAAAGCTATGTGGTACGACAGTTTTTATGTTTCAATGCTCAGTAGTAAATACAAACATGGTAAAACAAAACTCATTAGCTCCTTTTTAAATGGTCTTCGTTCAAATATGAAAGCGATGAGCAATGTTCAAAAATGCAGTTCGGTGATTTATGTAATTGCGAAACAGTCTTAAATTTTTTGAAACCACAACTAACTGTCGTGGTTCAAAAGTACTATCGATCTCTAAACACTTTTATTGATGAGGCTTTGTCGTTCCATCCGGAAAATGAAAATCCGGACTTGGATGCAGTGATGGTATAAGACTTGCCACCAAAATTTTCATTTTCGTAAAGCACCACTCTATAACCATCGGGCACCACTAAAGAACTTAAAGCATTATCGGGAAAACCTGTCTGCGACATTGATTTGTATGTACCTGGCAAAAGTGTGGCAGACTGACCTTTATAGTTGCCATCGGTGTAAATAATAACTTCGCTTGCCGGTGGCATATTATTATTATTGCTATTACCAATATATCCGGCTTCTTCAATAACGATGGAGCCAATTCGATTGTTTAAATTATAATTCAAGCAGTCCACCGTGCCTGTCAATATACTACTGGAGCCTGACATAGTTTCGTTAGTAAATACTTTTACTTTCAAGTTAGCAGGTATTTCAACCGATGAAATATCGTAGCGGAACAAACCCAATTTATCGCCCTGATAATAGCCGGGTTGTAAACGGATGCTGTTGCCCCCGTTATTACAGTCGCTATAAAAAGTAGCGACATTATTATTACTATAATTATTATTATTATTATTTCCCGAGTAAGTGTTATTGGGTTTGTATTCGATAACAAGTGAACGGATTTTGTCATTATAATTATCGCTGAGACAGGATTGTGATGCATCAAATGTTCCAAAATAGCCGGAAGCATTATCGCTGGTGATGTAGGCTCTAACTCTCAGATTGCCATAAATGGCAAAAGAAGAAATATTTTGCTTGAAAACACCTAGTTCTGTTGCGGAATATGTACCGGGTTTTAAGGTTTTGGAATCACCTTTAGAATAACAATCGTTATAAAAAACTATATAATCGTTTTGATTATAGCCGGGTTGATAATTATTGCCCTCTACCACAAGGGAAGAAGCCTGATCATTCCATACTGCTTCTAAACAAGAGATGTTGCCTGTAAATGTTTTAGAATTGCCCTGAAAATCATCATCGGTATAAATGGTAACCTTCATGCCCGATGGTATTTGCATGGATGATAACTGGTCATTATCAATCTTCATTTGATAACGTTTATAAGTTCCTGGCTCTAAAAAATATTGCTTTCCTGCATAGTTGCAGTCTTCATGCATGGTTACATAGTTTTGAGCGGAAGTCTCAAAAAAACCAAATAGTAAAAAGAATAATAATAGTTTGTGTGGCATAAGAAAGGTTTTTAGTATTAACAATAAGTCGTACAAAAAAAATCAAAAGTTGCCTGATAAAAATCAAAAAAGAGAAAAATCTTACCCGGCTTTATTAAAACTCACACATTCTTTTATCTCTTTATCGGTATAGGCCAGTTTGTATTGTTTTAAAACTTCATCAGGCACTCCATTCCATTGTGTAGGGTTATTGCCTACATAGCCCAGATCTTTTATGCCCATTTCGGAAGTATAAAAACCGGTAGCCGTAAGATCACGCATCAGGCTGAAGAATTTAACACCTTGTCCCATCTCCGGTTTTGCTTTTTTGGGAAATGCAATAGCATCCACAACTTCCATTTGCTGCGTATGGCTGCAATCCTTAAATGAAAGATTATAGGTTTTAAGGCAATGCATATCCAGCCATCTTAATCCACCTTTTAACGGCACCTGATGATTGGGCATATCGTGTACAATAAATTCTATAAACTCCGGCACCTTTGCTTCTGAAGCACTTCCGCTTACAGCATCTTTTGGGATGATGATATCTGCTAATATTGCAATAGTGCCCATTTCGTGAGGTGTAAAAAACTTTTCCTCCGCCAGCAATTTATTTTCATGCTTCAGTTCGTCAGGATTGCGATCAAGATTGAATTTACTGTCTGCAACCTTATTTTCTTTGCCATCTTTTTTATTATCTGTTTTACAGGCAGCAATTGCCATAGGTGCGGCCACAGCTCCGGCAGCAATGAGTTTTAAAGATTTACGTCTGTCCATTTGTTATTTTTTTCAATACTGGAAATCTGAATTACTAATGAAGTTTATAAATTGTTTTTCTTTTTTTCTTCTATAATGTATTCACTGGCTCTCATACTCAATGCAAGTATTGTCCAGGTGATATTCTTATCGGCCTGTGATACAAACTGGCCACCATCTACACAAAAAAGATTTTTACAATCATGCGCCTGGCTCCATTTGTTGAGTGCCGATTTTTTTGCATCGTTGCCCATGCGTACGGTTCCTGCTTCGTGAATAATTTCGCCTGGCTTACTTAATCCCCATTGATTTTTTTCATCATCATCGCCACCCCAGGTTATCACTGCTCCCATATTGTGCATCACTTCTTTAAAAGTTTCTTTCATGTGTTTGGCCTGATTGACTTCATGCTCACTCCACTTTACATTAAACTTTAGCACAGGAATTCCAAAGCTGTCAACTGTATTGGGATCAATAGTGCAATAGTTGCTTTCAAGCGGTATCGCTTCACCACGACCGGCCATACCTACTCCACAACCATAGAAATAACGATAATCTTCTTTGAGCGAAGCGCCATAGCCACCGGCTTCTTTTTGTTTCCCTTTTACAACATATTTACCATTCAGGTTTTCTATTCCCCAGCTAAAACCGTAGGAGGGTTGCCCCATGCCGCCCCAGTATTCAATATGATAACCGCGAGGGAAATCTAATTTTTTATTATCAAGCCACCACGGAGAGTAAATATGCATACCGCCTACACCATCCTCATTATATCGTTTTCTGTCAAATAACTGTGGGAGAATGCCGCCCAGTGCTGCTCCGGTTGAATCGTGCAAATATTTCCCCACTACATCGCTGTTATTAGCTAATCCATTGGGGTGTCTTTGCGATTTTGAATTGAGTAAAAGCCTTGCACTTTCGCAGGCACTTGCTGCTACTATTACAACACTACCCGAAACCTGATATTCCTGCATATCTTCTTTGTTGATATATGAAACACCAGTTGCCAGTCCCTCTTTATTCGTCAGTACTTCACGAACCATCGCATTGGCAATTATATCTACATTACCAGTTTTAATTGCAGGTTTTATCAATACGTTGGTTGATGAAAAATCTGCTTTAGCAATACTGCAATTACGATTGCATTGTCCGCAAAAAAAACAGGCGGCTCTTTCGGCATCATTTTCAATTGGCTCAGTTAAAATTGAAAGACGTGAAGGAATAACTCTTACACCTGCCTGTGTAGCTGCATTTTTAATAAACAATTCATGCAATCGGGGTTTAGGAGGTTTTAAGAAAAAACCATCGGGATCGTTTTCCAATCCTTCGTTGGTTCCAAAAATTCCAATAAGTTTATCTACCCGATCGTAAAATGGTTTTACATCATCGTATCCAATAGGCCAGTCATCGCCAAGGCCATCAATACTTTTTCGTTTAAAATCGTGTGGACCGAAACGAAGTGATATTCTTCCCCAATGATTGGTGCGGCCACCCAACATTCTTGCACGCCACCAGGCCCAGTCGGTATCTTTCTCTTTAGTAAAGGGTTCGCCTTGTAAATCCCAACCGCCATAGCAGGCATCAAAGTCGCCAAAGGGTCGCAACTTGGTAGAAGCGCCACGACGCGGACTATCCCAAGGGTTTTTTAATTGAGTAATATTTTTTTGGGGATCATAATAAAATCCGGCTTCTACAATACATACTTTGAGTCCGGCTTTTGCTAATATGTATGCTGCCATACCGCCACCGGCACCCGATCCCACAATGACGGCATCATATTGCTTTGGATTTTTTTTAATTTGAAAGTCTCCCATAATACTAAAAGTAAGTTAGGTTTTGAGCAAACAATTTACAAGTTTGGGATGGTATCCAATAATTTTTTATTACGCTGTTGGCAATCTGGAAAATATCAGGCCTTTCCTTCATCCACTTTTTTACCAATATAATATCCAGAAACGGCACCTGCCAGCGTGGCGATAGTCATCCATAATGTGCTGCCATCAGCTGCAAAATAACTAGCAACAAAGCCGGCAACTGCACCTCCTAAAGCGAAAACAATCTTTGCGCTGCTTTTATTTTTTGTTGCCTGCGAAACAGAAGTATCATGTGAATGTTTAAATGATTGAAGATGTGTTTTGTGTTTTTTTCTGTGATGTGATCTCGCCATTTGATGTAATTTTTAGTTGAAGAAGATAAGGATAGGTAAATGGAGATATGTCTAAGTTAAGAAATAAACAGTAGAAATATTAATTATGAAATAAAATAACACAGATACCAGTAATATATTTAATTGTATATTTATCTTTACTTCACCCTCCCTGTAGAAACTATTTCCGCATACTTTTTTTATTAAACCTTAAACCAACAAAAATGAAAAAGTTATTTATCAAAACAGCATCAGGGGAGCAAGGCCCTTTTAGTTTTGAAGAATTAGTTGCACAAAATTTATCACCTGAAACACAGGTTAGATGGGAAGATGCTACTGATTGGGTTTCTTTAGCTTCCATATCTTCGAATGCTGATACAGTTGTAACTGCTGTAACTACCGCTGCCGTAGCTCCTCAGGCTGCTGCCACTCCAAAGCCTGTGCCAACAGTTGCTGCTAAGTCTAAAAAGGGAACAGCCGGTCTTTCATGGGTAGTTTTATTGGCTGCACTTGGCGGCATAGGCTTTCTTGTTTATCAAAATATGGAAAAAGGAAAACCCGGACAGCCTAAAGCTGAATTGACAGCTGATAGTACTTCGCTTGATAAATATTTAGATGAAAATACATCGACAAACAATAGTAGCGATAGTAGTATGGCGAATGACTCTATTGCTCCTGTAAATACTGAAGCAACAGATGAAACCGTTACAGAGGCGACAACGAATGATCCCACTAAAAAATTACCTGTTAAAGACAAACCTATATTAACTACAAATTCTAAAACAACAACAAATACTGCTAAACAAAAGGCAGATGAAATAAAAGCAAAACAAAAAGAACAGGAAGCTCAAAAAGCGGCTCTTGCCAAAGCCAAAAATTATCGTAATAACTGGGCAAGCTACATCACATTAGGGAAACTGGATATTAAAACGAATAAAGACGACGGTATAGAACCTTTTGAAATACCGGTAAGAAATAATACTAATGCCTTACTTGAAAAAGTAACATTACGGATTGACTATTGGAAAAAAGATAAGAAAGTGGTAAACAGTGAAACAGTAAATGTATATAATATACCTGCTGGCACTATTTTGAATGGGCAGGCAACCGGATATAAAAAGGGAACAACCGCTAAAGTCATTATCACAAGTATTACAAGCAGAAAATTAAATTTTTGTTTCCCGGGTAGCAGTTATGCTCCAGATGATCCATTTTTCTGCAAATAATAGGTATGTTTCAGTTTTATTTTTAATTTAGTGAGGTGATTTAAACGCATGATATGAAACCTCTTCACAAATTGTCACTTTTTGCTATTGCTTGTTTACTTAGCATTCAAGGTTTTGGTATCAGTATATATGAAATCAGCTATGAGTTTAAGGGATTAAGTGATTATACAAAATACACTGCTTTTCTGGTACGCTATGGAAATGGAACTGGTTTTATGCGGGTGCGGTATTTTAATAATACTAACAGCAAAGAAGTTTTTGTAGTCGAAATGGAATTTGATGAAGTAGAAGGTCGTTCCAAAATAGACGGGATGCCCCATTATACCTTACAGTTTGAAGGAAAGAGCCCCACTTATATTGTTAATACTTCAGCAAATAAAAATGCTAACTCTTATAATCCTGATGTGCTTTGGTTTAAAAAAAGAGTTGATGATAAAAATTTTAAACCATGGGGAGTTACCTCTTTGAATTCTGAAGGAACTTTTGAACAGGGAAAAATAATATCCGTTAAACTGATGAATACGGCCGACCTTACTAAGTCGTATGTAAAACAGTATTTCAAAGAATCCGAAAGTTTTTTTGTCAACCTCTTTAAAACAGATGATGCAAATGTGGTTGTAAATAATACTAAGCCTCCTGTCAATTCAAATTCGGGTAACAATGGTGTTACAAATACAAATACTACGCCGCCAAAGATTCACTTTATAATGGTAGCCAATACAGAAGATGCAAGGATAGGCGCTAGTGTAAAGAAAGATGTTAATAATCTTTATAGTGAGATAAAAGATGTATCTACTTTTTTAAAAATGCCTTTAAACTATGTAGAAATCAGCGGTAGCAATTTCGGAAAAGAAAAAGTAGAAGCTGCTATTAACAATCTAAAACCAGGATCTAACGATATTGTTATCTTTTATTATTCCGGTCATGGATATAGTAATGACCAAAATGCTTCATTGCTTTATCCACAGTTTGATTTAAGACAAAGCCGCTTTGATGATATTTTTGTAGCAACACTCAATGTACAGGATGTGTATAATAAGATAAAAGCAAAACATGCCCGGCTGAATATTGTATTGGCAGATTGTTGTAATTCCAGTCTGGGCACACTCAAGCCCGAAGGAAAAAGTTTTGCACTTACGACTAAGTCATTATTATCCTGGGATAGAAATTTCTGTAATGAATTGTTTATGAATTCAAGAGGTTCTGTACTGGCAACGGCTGCCAAGAAAGGACAGTATGCTTACGGAAATACAGATGTGGGCGGCTATTTTACATCAAATTTTGTAACAGCAATAGAGAAGTATTTAAGTAAATTTCAAAGTACAGCACCAACATGGGATAAAATCATTTCTGAAGCACAAACCACTACTGTAAGTCTTAGCCTCTCAAATCTGTGTAAAGAAAATACTTCCTGCCGACAGGATCCGGTTTATTCGGTAGATGTAAGGCAATAATTGCAATCTATCATGCTCAATTAATTGTATGATAATTTTTATGAATAGAATCTTGTTACAAAAAAAGTCACCTACTGGTGACTTTAATTGTTCAGCTTTTTTATTTTTTATTTATGCGTTGCGGCATCCTTTACCGGAGGCATAGGCCCAGTTTCGGCACCGGGTGGTACACCGCCCATCATTTTCATTACCTCGCCGGGCTCCATAAATGTCCAATGTTCTACGGCTTTGCCATCTTTAAATTTTGTAAGCTCAATAGCAGAAGTCTCCATCCAACTTCCGGCTTTCATGCCCATTGCATCGGTAAGTGCTTTGGCTTTAAACTTCATCCAGGCCATTACATATTCATCATCGCCTAATACTTTTATTTCATTATGCTTAAGACTATCAAAACCTGAAACCATTTTTTCAAATGCCTGTTTGTTTGCTTCAATGCCTTTTACTGGACCAGTTTCGCCGGCATAGTCCACAAAATCTGGTGCCAGATAATCGCTAAGTTTGGAAAAATCTTTTGTTTCAAAGCAATCGCCAATGGCTTTGCTTACTTCCATATTCTTTTTGGTTGTTGCTGATGGGCCGCTACTTTCTTTTGACCCACCACTGCAGGCGGCTAATAGCAGTGAGATTCCGCTTGATAAGAAAAACAGATTTTTTTTCATGTTGGTTTGTTTTTGTGTTAATTAAAAATGCAGTTATGTAAAGTGTATATGCTAGAAAGAAAAGTTAGATCTGAACCTGTCCATTAAAAACTGAAAATACAATCGCAATATTGTAAACGCCGTACCTAAGTTAACATTATTCATTAATAAAAATTATTTCAGTTCAGTTTTCTCATAAATAAACCTGACCATTGCATTTTTCTTATCGTCGGAAGTAAGGAGTAGTTGGTATCTTTTTTCACCGGCTTTTATTATCATCAAAGCCGTATTAGGTGGTATAGAACCTTGATTTTCACCCACCATTATTACTTCTTGCACCGGCTTTTTCAAGTCAATAGTAACTGACATGGAAGTGGGTTTTGCAGTAATCATTTTTCTGGAAATTACCGGGCTGCCGTTTACGTAAACTGAAATAGTGTCGCCATCAATTTGGCCATTATCGTAAAAGTCAATTTTGATGTGTCCGGTATCTACCTTTATTTCTTTTACCAATTCTGCTTTACGATTGGTAAGTGCCGGCGGGAGTTTAAACTCAGGTTTAAAACTTGATTTATCAAATCGTACAAATGTAACCCTACCGGGATCACAAACTGTTTTTCCATCCAAAGCCTTGCCTGTCCAGGTACCACGAAGTTGTTCTTCTTTTACAACATTATCACCACCGCGATGATAGGTGAGTCTGTATTTTTTTATACAAGGAACACAATCATCTTTTACTTTATAAGAGATGATGCCTGTTTCCTGAATAATGATCGTATTGCTGTCTTTGTTATATACACCTTCAAATTGCTCTCTCACATAATTGAGGGAGTCGGAAAAATGATAAGCCGTACCTGTAACCTGTGAGCCCGCTATCTGCAATTGCATTTCAATATTGTAAACAGGAAAACAACCTCCCGGAGCCATAACAACTGTACCTTTCCATATACCATTAATGTTTTGTGCTTGCACTATTGTTGCAAAAACAAGTAATATGGATAGGTGAATTGTTCTCAACTTCATACTGGAAAAATAAGTGAATAATTGATGGGCGCAGATAAAATTACAGAAGCGGTAAAATCAAAATTGAAATAGCATTCAGCTACTATTTCGGCTTTTCATATTTGAATTTTACCACAGCATTTTTCTGTTCTGTTGACGTAATGCGAACGTCAAAACGTTGCGTACCGGCTTCTACAATCATTAAGGAAGTGTTGGGAGGAATAGAGCCCAGGTTCTCCGCTACCATTGTTAGCTCATGTACTTCATCTTCCTCATTAATGTTGAAGCTTACAACAATGGGAGTAGCCGTAAGCATTTTTGAAGAAATAATAAGTTTATTGTCGAGATATACTGAAATGATATCACCATCAATCTGCCCGTTATCGTAGAGTTTTACTTTTACTTCCGGACTACTTACCGTCAATACTTTTACCAGTTCATTGGAACGGGTTTTCAATATTTCAGGAACCTTTACGGGTGGCGGTTTCACTTTTGTAACAGGTATTTTTTTCTCGGTAGTATCTATTGTTTTTACCGGTGGTTTTATTGTTGTTATAACAGGCTCTTTAGCCGGAGGTTTAGTAGTTACAGGTTTCTTTACCGGAGGTTTATTTGTTACAACAGGTTTTTTGGCAGGTGGAGTAGTGGTTACTGGTTTTTTTACAGGAGGTTTTGTTATTACCGGCTTTTGGGTTTTATTGGGATAATGGCCGGGTGGCTGATTATCAATAACCGGAACATTTTTTATTTTATTGCGCAAAAAAGGCTCTACATAAAAATCCGATGAAACCACTCTTCTTAAATGAACTTTTCCGCCACCACAGTCGCCCCATTTACCGGGAGGGTTTGTTTGATAAGGTGCTTCATATTTTCCAAGATAAGTTCCATCTAAAAATTCTTCTTTCCCAGATCTTGAATATTTGAGATTATAATTCATTATACAAGTAGCACCACCCAAAGTACTCTTTACTTCAACTGTTTTAATTTCTTTAATCAGCAAATTTTTTGAAGTGGAAATATAGCTTCCTGTCATGCTGGCTTTGCCATAAAATCTGATGTCAAGATAGGAATAGGATACACCTTTCATACTATACCCACCAATTTTTGCAACCTGAAACTCTAATTTGTAGTAGTCGCCTCCTTCTGATATAAAATAGCCTTTCCAAATTCCGGATACATCCTGTGCTTTGCCTGAAAACAGGATTCCGCAAATAAAAAATAATGTAAACAGACTTTTGAAAAATGATTTTTTCATCAGGTTACAAAACTAAGAATTACTATATTATTGGTGCATCTAAGCAGGGTAACAGAATGTTAATTTTCTTATTCTGTTTGGTTGAAAATCTGCTTAGATTTAAAAGAGAAATTTAACCCATCTTTTCAGTATACTTACTTTATAAAAAGTGCTTAATTTGTTCCTTTTCAAATACAATTCTCATCAATGGTTTTGCTATCTTTGAGCCCCTTAAAAACATAAATTTCAGATGATCAATATTACTTTGCCCGATGGATCGGTAAAACAGTTTGAAAAAGGCACTACATCGATGGATATTGCAAAGTCCATTTCTGAAGGTCTGGCCAGAAAAGTTTTAGCAGCTTCTGTTAATGGAATAATTTATGACGCTAATAGGCGAATAAATGAAGATGCTAATTTAAAATTACTTACATGGAATGATACAGATGGTCAAATGACCTTTTGGCACTCTTCAGCACACCTGATGGCGGAGGCAGTGGAATCGCTGTTTCCAGGTGTAAAATTCTGGGTAGGCCCACCACTGGATAATCCAAAAGGATTTTATTATGATATGGATTTGGGCGACAGAAAAATGACAGAAGAGGATCTGGCCAGTTTGGAAAAAAAGATGAATGAGTTGGCTAAACAGCAAAATGTCTTTTCAAGAAAGGAAATGAGCAAGGCCGATGCCTTTAAATATTTTACCGAAAAAGGGGATGAGTACAAGTTGGATTTATTGCAAAATTTAAATGACGGCGAAATTACTTTTTATACTCAGGGTAATTTTACCGATTTGTGCCGAGGCCCGCATATTCCCAATACCGGTTTTATTAAAGCCATCAAGCTTACCAATATTGCTGGAGCTTACTGGAAGGGTGATGAAAAAAATAAACAACTTACCCGTGTTTATGGTGTTACTTTCCCTTCTCAAAAAGAGTTAGATGAACATCTGGCAATGTTGGAAGAAGCAAAAAAACGAGATCATCGCAAATTGGGAAAGGAATTAGGCATTTACACCATGGATGATCAGGTGGGCCCGGGTCTTATCCTTTGGATGCCCAATGGAGGTGTGATAATTGAAGAACTGGAAAAGCTTGCAAAAGAATCGGAACAGGCTGCTGGTTACAAAAGAGTGGTTACCCCACATATCGCAAAAGAGTCGATGTACCTTACCAGTGGTCACCTGCCTTATTATGCCGAAAGTATGTTTCCCCCAATGGAACTGGATGGCGATCGTTATTACTTAAGAGCAATGAACTGTCCGCATCATCACAAAATTTTTGATGCAGAGTTAAGAAGTTATAAAGATTTGCCACTTCGTTTAGCAGAGTATGGTACCTGTTATAGATATGAACAAAGTGGAGAATTATTTGGATTAATGCGTGTTCGATGTCTGCACATGAATGATGCACATATTTATTGTTCAAAAGAACAGTTTGCCCAGGAGTTTAAAGCCGTAAATGATTTGTATATCAAATATTTTAAAATTTTTGGAATTGAAAAATATGTGATGCGTTTATCACTGCACGACCCTGAAAAATTGGGTCAGAAATATGTAAACCAGCCAGAACTTTGGAAAGAAACTGAAGAATTAGTTAGGAATGTATTGATAGAAACCGGTGTTCCATTTGTAGAAGTAAAAGGCGAGGGAGCATTTTATGGGCCCAAAATAGATGTACAGATTTGGAGTGCTATAGGTCGTGAGTTTACACTAGCTACCAATCAGGTTGACTTTGCCCAAAGTCGTAGTTTCAATCTAACATTTACAAATGCCCATAATGAAAAGGAGATACCGCTGATTATTCATAGGGCGCCATTGGGTACTCATGAACGTTTTATAGGCTTCTTATTAGAACATTATGCAGGTAAGTTTCCATTGTGGCTGGCCCCGGTTCAGGTAAAGGTTTTACCCATCAGTGATAAATTTGGGGATTATGCCAAACTTGTAGCAGATAAGCTGAAAAAAGCTGATATTCGTGCTGAAGTGGATGACCGTGCTGAGAAAATAGGTAAGAAGATAAGAGATACTGAATTGATGAAAGTGCCTTATATGCTGGTTGTAGGAGAAAAAGAAATGAACGAGAATAAAGTAGCGGTAAGAAGACAGGGTAAAGGCGATATAGGAGTGAAAACAGTAGATGAGTTTATGAATGAAGCAATAGTTGAAATTAAAGAAAGAAGAGCTGAATAAATTTTTTAATAAAACTCAAACCCCTTTTGAGTGATTCAATCAACAAAAAAATAAAGGCACATGTAAAGGGGAAGTGTGCAATTCATTATGGCAGTACCACAAAAACCCGGAGGCGGGTTCAACAGACCATCAGGAGGCGGCTTTAGGCCCGGCGGTGGTGGAGGATTTAACAAAGGAGGCTTCAACAGAGGTCGTTTTATGCCTCGTAAAGAAGCTGAACACCGAATCAACAATTTTATCAGAGTACCACAAGTAAGACTTGTTGGCGAAAACGTTGAGGTTGGTATCTATGAAACCCAGGAAGCCTTAAAACTTGCGCAAGCACAAGGATTGGATTTGGTAGAAATTTCGCCTACTGTAGATCCTCCAGTTTGCAAAATCATTGATTATAACAAGTTCCTTTACGACAAGAAAAAGAAGGAAAAAGAAATGAAAGCTAAGAGCAAGGCTTCCGAAGTAAAGGAAATACGTTTTACTCCAAATACCGACGATCACGACTTTGACTTCAAAGCCAAACATGCTGAAAGCTTTTTAAAAGATGGAAACAAAGTAAAGGCTTATGTGCAGTTTAAAGGTCGTGCTATTCAGTTTCAAGACAGAGGGCAGCTTTTACTGCTCAAGTTTGCAGAGCGCCTTGCTGAAGTAGGAATATTGGAAAATATGCCAAAGATGGAAGGACGCAGAATGTTAGCCATGTTTGCACCAAAGGGAAAGAAAAAAGCCTAATGGCTTTAGATTAATAATTTTAGCTGCTTCAAATATTTTTTTCAGTATTTCAAATGCTGTTTAAATTATTTGAAGCAGTTTTCTTTAACTGAATTCATACAAAATGAATATTTGTAAACAGTTGCTGCTGCCGGTTTTTATCATTTCCTCCATTTCAGTTCTTGTTATTGCCTGCAATCCTGAGAAGAAAAAGCAAGAGCCACCTGCAAAAATAGACTACCAGAACTTCAAGGATTCTATAATGAATGAAGTTGAACCGGATAGCATTCATACCAAAAACTTTTTTGACGAAACCGGTTTTGCTCCAGGTAAAGATTCTATAAAGGATTTATTGGTAAAAATGGATACGCAATGGAAAAGAGAATCAGCCTTCATGCGCCGGTACGACTCTTTGAAAAAGAAGATAAAAAATGCGCCGGGTTTTTCACCCGAAGAAAAAGAAATTATTGCTGAAAATATAAAAGCAGTTGATTCATTCCTTTTTGCAAAAAGAGATACTACGCTGAAGGATTCTACAGCCGTTTCAACCTGTAAAGAAAAAGAATGTCTGGTATATGCCGAGGTTGATAAATCAAAACAAAAACTGTATCTATGGATAATGGGCGAATTAAAAGATAGTTTTCTTGTATCAACAGGCAAAGGGAAGAAATATGAAACGCCGGAAATGGATTTACATCCAGATGGCCCTGTGCTTACCAAGTATTCATCAAAAAAATTTCCCGGAGGAAGTTACCTTGGACTTGGTAATATGCCCTATGCTGTATTTATAAGAGATGGATATGCTGTGCATGGCACTACAACGGGCAACTTTGCCAAATTGGGCACCAAGGCCTCACATGGCTGTATTCGTTTGCATCCTGATAATGCAAAAGTGTTTAACGCATTGGTAAAATCTGTAGGAATTGGTCAGACCTGGATAAGTGTAAAAGACTCAATTCCATAATTTATTGTTTCATTTTATATCTGTCAGCTCTTTAGTATCTTTCAACTTTATGGATAAAATCATCTTTACCGAAGAATTTTGTCAGCCGGAAAATTTATTTCCCTTTACGCTTACAAGACAGGTGCAGGATATTCGTGTAGGCATACTCACCATCAGAGAAAAATGGGAAAAAATGCTGGGGCTAAAGTCTTATGACAAAAAAGAAGATGATTATAAAGATTTAGAGAGCGCTGTTCATATTGATGAAGCTGTTGGCGATGGTGTTTGCTATCTTATACACAGTAATGTTTTACCCTCCATTCCATTAATAAAGGCAGTTAAAAAATTAAAACAAGGTGAGTTTTTAGCTACTGATTCTGGTAATGGTTTTGTTTATCGCATCAGTAAAAAGGAAATCAGTGGGCGACATAAAATAAAAGTAGGCAAAGCCATTTTATATACAGATAAAATACAAACCATTCAAAACCCATGGGATATTTTTCGGTTAAATGATTATGCAATCAGGCAGGATTTTGAAATGCTTACTAAAGGCAGAAAATCAGCCACAATACCAAAATCAAACAGCGTTGAAAAGCCTTCACAAGTATTTTTAGAGAAAGGTGCGAAGGTAAAACACAGCATTATTAATGCAACTTCAGGACCTGTGTACATTGGCAAAAATGCTGAAGTGATGGAAGGTTGTTGTATTCGTGGTCCTTTTGCAATGGGAGAGGAAGCTTGTTTAAAAATGGGCGCAAAGGTATATGGTGCTACCACTTTGGGCCCCCATTGTATTGCTGCTGGCGAAATTAAAAACTCAGTCATGTTTGGTTACAGTAATAAAGCACACGATGGATATTTGGGAGATGCTGTGATAGGTGAGTGGTGTAATCTGGGAGCAGGTACAACCAACAGTAATCTCAAGAACAATGCGGGAACAATAAAAATCTGGACACCAAAGGGAGAGTTAAGTGCCGGGAAAAAATGTGGTGTGCTAATGGGTGATTATTCACGCACAGCGATCAATACATCCATCAATACAGGAACGGTAATTGGCGTTTGTTGTAATGTATTTGGAAATGGACTTACGCCAAAATATATTCCAAATTTCAGCTGGGGGAGTGAGGGTGTAAAACAATATGAAATTGATAAAGCATTGGAGGAGATAAAAAACTGGAAATTATTAAAGCAACAGTCATTATCCGATCATGAAATAAAAACATTAAAATATATTTATAAAAAACTTTGATTCCTCTTAAATATAAATCAATATGAGAAAACAAATAGCAGCAGCTAACTGGAAAATGAATTTGGGGTTTCAACAAGCCGAAAAATTGCTGGATGAAATACTTGATGCTGAGGTATCATTAGTTAATAATCAGTTGGCCATTTTTGCTGTGCCATTTCCCTATTTGTTAATGACAAGAAGCGAGCTGGAAGATATGCCCCATTATAAAGTAGCAGCTCAAAACTGTCATCAAAAAAAATCGGGTGCATTTACCGGAGAGGTAGCTGCTGAAATGTTACATTCCATTGGAGTACAATATTGCATAGTAGGGCATAGTGAGCGCCGGGAATATTTTGCTGAAAGCAATGCACTATTGGCAGAAAAAGTAAATATTTGTTTTGAAAATTATATCACTCCCATTTTCTGTTGCGGTGAACCGTTGGCAGTACGAGAAGCAGGGAATCAAAACAGTTTTGTAGAAAATCAATTAAAAGAATCCATTTTTCATTTGCCCGAAACTAAGGCTAAAGAATTGATCATTGCTTATGAGCCTATATGGGCAATTGGTACAGGTAAAACTGCAACTACTGAACAGGCACAGGAAATGCATTCACATTTAAGAAGTGTATTGGCTGCGCATTTTGGAAAGGATGTAGCAAATGAAATCCCTATTTTATACGGCGGGAGTGTGAAGGCGGCAAATGCGAAAGAAATATTTAGTTGCACAGATGTGGATGGGGGTTTGGTAGGAGGGGCATCATTGATTGCAGCCGAGTTTATTGAAATTATAAAAGCGCTTCAATGATAATTTGCTTTGCAGGAAAGCGTTATTAAGTTGGTTGATCTTACTATTCAATTAATTTATCATAAATAACAGTTTCCATATCGTCTTGCAACGGAAGAATCAGGCATTATTGAGTTTCCTCAGATTGAAAGCGATTGTAAATGGCAATACAATTTATCCATTGTCCGATTCAAAACCTGTGGTGATCACTGTAAATGAGGATAAGCCAAAGATTGTAATTACTGATGGCTACCATATTACCAAACCGGTAACTTTACTATTTAAAGATGCAGATGTTGCTGGTTTTAAAGTGGTGTGTGCATTAAATGACTGGCAATTAGGAGCGAGTCTGGTTGTATTAATAATTCTTTATCTCACCGGATATTTATCGGGCCTGCTGCTTTTTAAAATTTTCAGTTTTTTCCCAATTATTCACCTGCTGCTATTTTATTATCTCAACAGAAAAGATTTTTTTAAACTTGTACCCTTTAGTACAAAATAATATTAGAGGGGTTTGAACTAATATTATCTTTATTTTTATTCCTGAATGAAGCGAAAAAAAATTCTATGGCTTTGCAGCTGGTATCCCAATAAACTGGAACCTTTCAATGGGGACTTTGTAAAGCGACATGCCGAAGCCGTAGCCACTTTTTGTGATGTACATGTTATACATATTGCCAGAGACAAAGAAACGATTGTAACTAAAGATGTATTTGAAACCAATGATACAGTTCCGGGGTTAAATGAAAAAATTATTTATTACAATATCAACCCATCAGGGGGTAAGTGGTTACAACAATTTCGGTCGCATAGAAAACTGATTAATTTATTCAAACAAGAAATCGGAATATTTATAAATGAATTTGGCAAGCCAGATTTAATACATGTACACATGGGTATGAAGGCCGGACTGGCAGCTTTATGGGCAAAAAAAGAGTATGGAATCAACTATGTAGTTACAGAACATTGGTCTGGTTTTTTAGAGAATGCCACAGAAAAATTTGTACACACACCAAGACTATTTCAAAATGCATGGAAAAAAATATTACGAGAGGCAGCTGCAGTATCAGCTGTTTCCAATACACTGGCATCAGGTATTAAAAAAAACTTTTCTTCAATTATTCCGGTGGTAATACCCAATGTGGTAAACACCGATATTTTTTCATTTGATGTGAAAATAAATAGTGATTCAGCTGAACCTGTCTTTGTTCATATTTCGGGTATGCAATCTTTAAAAAACCCACAACAAATACTGGAAGCATTTTCTGTAGTTGTCAAAAACTATCCTTCAGCCCGGCTTTATATGATAGGAGCCAGACCAACCGAATTACTTAATTTTGTTAATGAGCAGGGTCTTGAAAATGCAGTTTCTTTTTATGAAGAGATGAGTCAGGAATCGCTTGTAAAATTTCTTCAACCCGCTACCGCACTCATATTAGTTTCATCTTATGAAACTTTTGGCTGTGTAATTATTGAAGCAAATGCCTGTGGCGTTCCGGTCATTGTCAGTGATATACCTGTTTTTCACGAAACAGTAAAACAGGATGTAAATGGAGTTTTTCCCAAACTGAATGATAGCCAAAATCTGGCAAATGTAATGATGCAATGTTTTCTAAACAGACAGGAGTTCAATCGTGTCAATATTGCTGCGAATACAGCAGACCAATATAGTTATGCTGTTGTAGGAAAAATGTTTTTGAACTGGTATGAAACCATTATCAAAAATTCGAAAAAACTAGCCTTTTAGTTTCCCTACTAATGAAATATATTCTTTCATTGCGTCATCCTGAGTTTTCCCTTTTAAAGATGCCCATGCCTCATACTTGGCTTTGCCTACAAAATCAAAAGGGTTGGAAGGTGCTTCAGTATTTACATCACCTGTGCTTCCTTGTTTATATAAAGAGTATAACTGAAGCAATACTTCGTTTGATGGTTTTTCTGAAAGAGATTTGCTTTCAGAAACAGCCTGTTCAAATTGTGACTTTAAATCCATTCTGTTTAATTTTTTCTGGCATTATCAATAAATATTTTTTCTACATCATGTTTATCTTCAATGATTCTATAAAATTCATTAATATAATCATTGGCCTCTTTTCGTGTTCTGGAAGAAAGAAGGTTAAAATTAAGAATCAGATTATTTATAGCTGTTTTTTGTGCTCGAAAAATATCTAAACAGATTTGTAACTCACTCATTGTACGGGGAAAGCCACGGTAAACTCTTTCTGTAACCGATGTCGTACCTAGAATTTCTGCTGGTGAAGCATATTCTGCATTTACAAAACCGGAATGATCGAAGTCGTAAGGCACAGCATAGGGAATGGTGGGTTCACTCTTGCTAAATATCAATTTGATATTATGATTTGTAGGCACTGACCAGTCGCCATTGCTAATCATATATTCAAATACAGCCACCTTTGTCATAGTGGTTCTGTCGGTACTTTCGGTCAGATATTGCATATTTTTCATCTTGATGCAATCACTTCTTGTTGCCAGATCTTTATCATCTTCAATAAAAAATGCAAATTGTGTAAATGGCTTTACCCTGTTTTTTAAATCACTATAATTTACTTTTACCAGTCTTACTCTGAAGCTTTTTTGTTCGAGAAGATTATACATTTTATAAATAAGGTATTCTTTAAATATGAGTGATTCGTCACCGGTGTTTTTACCACAGCCAATTACTAATTTTAGTTTACCCAAGGATGCAAGACGTGGTGAACTTGTGTTTTTAAAATTGAGTAAAAGTGGAGGTATATTACAAAACTCTCTTCGAAAATGACCACGGGCAGCTACTCTTATCTTTTCTTTGATAATTGTGCTATCGGAAAATTGGAGGCTAACATCTGCATCCTGATACACTTCATCACCCTTTGATGTTTGTAATTGCTTAATGTCGGTTGACAGATTAATATTAATGACAGATTCATCAGTAAAAAACCTGATACTGTCTATTGACTGAGCGGGAGTTTGATAAGAAACCCCTGACAGTATAAGTAGAATAATGATTATTTTTTTCATTTGTGGTTTTTGATGTGGCAAAAATATTACTTTATTACATTTTCAATGGGCTTTCCAATTGACCCGCTGGGCATTTGTATATGTAATAATGCCGCCAGCGTAGGAGCAATATCGGTCATTTTTACATCTTGGTTTGACTTACCATGTTTGATGCCCCATCCATACCAAAGTAAGGGAATATGTGCATCATATGGATTCCAAAGCCCATGTGTAGTGCCGGTTTTGCTATATCCTTCAATGTATCCGGGTTTCAAAATGATTTGAACATCGCCTCCACGCTGTGGATAATATCCATTGTTCAACATTTCTCTGATGGGGGCGGGAAGTGGTATTTCATTAAGTTGTTCAATCGCAAATGCTCTGGATATGCCTGATTCATTATTTAGCCTGTTTATCAACCAGGATTGAATTTCTGCTTTAGAAATTCCGTTTGCGTTTACTTTATCTGGATTAAAAGTAAATTGGTAATTATCATCAGAAACTATAAGGCTGTCAGTATTATATTTTTCTTTTAGTTCTTTATTAAGTTCTTTGGTAAGAGTACTTAAAAAAACTCTTTCGCCTGGTAATCTGTTTTCCTGCATAAATTCGGGCACTTGCATACCGCCATGATCTGCCGATAAAAAAACGGTGTACTGGCCTTTACCTACTTTGGTGTCCAAAAATTTTAAAAAATTTCCCAGATCTTTATCTAAACGCAAATAACAATCTTCTGCTTCCATTGAATTGGGGCCAAAACTGTGTCCAATATAATCAGTAGAAGAAAAACTAACCGTTAGAAAATCTGTAACATTACTTTGGCCTAGTCTTTCGTTTTCAATTGCCTTTTTTGCGAAATCTGCTGTAAGCGTATTGCCCATTGGTGTAGTGGCAATTTTATAATAATCTTTTCCAACAAATTTACTTAGGTCATAAGGGAACTTAACGCCAAAAGGTTTGCCTTCATAAGATTTTTCATCTGCAGTGCTTTGTACATAAGTGGAAGCAGGGTATAATAAATCCCAACCGGCTTTATAATATTTGTCAACCCAGTTTTGATTATTAAAATCATTTACCCAGAAGGGTAATTCTTTCATGTAATAGGTAGAAGTTATCCATTTGCCCACTTTACTATCGTACCAGTAAGCCGCATTTGCCGCATGTCCCGCAGGCAATATGCCGCCTCTGTCTTTTAGCGCTATGCCTATTACTTTGCTTTTAAAATTAGTAGCCAATCTCAGTTCATCGCAAATAGTAGTAACTAATAAATTCTTTGGACTCATTTGACCTAAATCAGTATTACTGCCCACCGTATTTACGCTTTTATCTTCAGTACAATAAACGGTGCGTTTTACATCACGATCCCACCAGGCATTGCCGGCTATGCCATTTATTGCTGGTACTGAACCAGTATAAATGGAACTATGACCACAAGCAGTAATTGTAGGTGTATAAGGAATTAAAGTGTTTTCGCATGAGAAACCCTGATTTAGTAATCTTTTAAAACCGCCATTAACATCATACCGGTCATAATATCTGTAGAGGTAATCCCATCGCATTTGATCTACTACGATCCCTACAACAAGTTTTGGCCTTGCTATTTTCTGAGCATTTGAAGATGTAATAACAGTAAGCGACAGTATAAAAATAAAAATCTTCTTCATTTGTTTCTGATTTGTACAAAAATAAGGATTCAGCAGTGTGAAGCAGCCTGTAGCTGACGTTGAATAATAAAATTTGGCTGCATTAACATTTGATTTAGTTAATTAATTTGCTTTAAATTTATATTGAAAATAACCAATAGTAAAAAGCAGATTCCCGCAGTTTGTAATTTTATACTTTTTGCCTATTTGTACGACAAAAATTTATATTAATATGAAGAAGTACTACTTCGCTACTTTAATCAGCTCTATTGCATTTATACTTACTTATTGCTGCGGACCAAAAAATATTACAATTACAACTTCGCCTGCAAAGATCACTTATAAATCAGAGATGGAAGCAGTGGTGATGGCACATTGCAGTCCATGTCATATTCCCGCCAATGGTGGTAAGAAAAAAGCGTTTGATGTATATGCAAATCTTAAATCAGATATTGATGATATTATTCACCGCATAGAACTAAGCCCGGGTATCAAAGGATTTATGCCATTTAAGAAAACTGAAAAACTTCCTGACAGTGTAATTGCAATTTTTAAAAAATGGAAGAGTGACGGATTGCTGGAAAATTAAGCTGTTGCATTTTGTTGTTTAAAATACCTATTTGCAAAATAAGAAACCGGCAGTCCGATAGCTACAATCAGTATCAGCGCAGCTATAGCAGTTTTTTTGAAATCAAAAACAAAAGGGTTTCCAAAAAATAACGGCACAACAATCAGGTTCATAATTGACCAAACAATTAATCCATATACGATACCTGCTAAAATCCAGTTTGGCAATATTTTCTTTATAAACTTATACGATAGAAAGAAAAAAAATGCAAATAAAATGGCTATAATAAAATGAAATACCAATCCTACTGCTGCCCAGCCAAATAAGGTACCCGAAGTGTTTACCTGATTTCCAAAAACGGCACTGGCAATAAATTTAAAAACGAGGGCTGGATTTTTTTCAGTTAGTAAATAGTATTGAATGGATGCTGAAGTAGCATCTAATACACCTGCAATAATACCCGCTTTTAAAGCAGTATCTACAAAAAAAGGTTTAGAAGGTTCCATATTAAATATATACTTATTATAAATTTAGTTTTAATTTTTCTCTACTAAAATTTCATACAATTTTTTGTCTAAACTGGTTTTGATAAAACTGATTGAATACAACTGGTCAATTACCTGCATTTCCATTAAAATATTTTTCTCAAATTTTGAAATATATTGATTCAGGTTTAAATCGATCCATGCATAAGATTTCTTTTTCAACGCTTCTTCTCTTATTTTAAGATATTGTTTCTCTGATGTAGTATGAAAGGTTTCGATTTTACAAATGCCCTTTTTATCAAATTCAAAAATCCATGCATCTCTGCTTCCGGCTTTTTCTGATTTACAGTAGATCGTACTGTCTGTTTCAGTTGTATGCCATGCATTACTGTCGGCTTTGTTAAAAGATTTACTGATATGCTCTCTAATCTCTTGTTTAGGTTTCCCGACTAAATCTTGTGCAAACAAATGTGCAGGGAAAAAGAGTAATATCAATAGGTTTGCCTTTTTCATATAGTATTAAATTGCAGATAAAATTAGCTTCTTTTTGCTATGTATGTATTTTCTCATATCCAAAGATTTTATATTTGTTTATGAATACCAGAAACATGAAAACATATTTCTCATTACTAATGCTGGCATCAGCATTTATATTATCCTGTGGCCAAAAAGACCCAGATCCTGAAAAAAGAACAAAAGCTGCTTTCAGTTTGACTGGTTTTGAAAATCCGGTTCCCAGTCCAATCAAGTTTATTAATATTTCTACTAATGTTACCAGCACAACCTGGGACTTTGGCGATGGCGGAACATCTACTGATTTTAATCCCACCCATACTTATAACGCAGCAGGTACTTATTATTTAAAATTAAAAGTAACCGGGCCTACCGGGGTAGATTCTGTGTGCAAGGTATTAAGTGTTGAAAACCCACCGGCACCAAATAAAACAGCCTTTTCATATTATCAGGAAAGATGTGAAGGCGTTCCGGTTGGATTTAGTTTTAAAAGTTTAAATCCAGCCTCTACTCAGCCAGTATGGGATTTAGGAAATGGTTCTATTGCTCTTATAAAAGATGCTATTGTTGCCTATAATCTACCTGGTGATTATACAGTAAAATTTAGTACTCTAATTGGTGGTGTAAGGGATACCGTAATTCGGGTTTTCAGAATTACACAGTAATGTAATTTCGTTTTAGCCTTTTTCAACTTGGAATGAAAATACCTTTTGCTCTTTTATTTCGGAGAACCCCAGATTTTTATAAAAGCGGTGTGCCTCTTTTCTTGTAACACGACTTCTTAAAATCAATTGTTTAATGTTTTCATTTTTACAGATGGTGATAGTGTAATCTATCAATTGTGCTCCAATGCCTTTGTTTCTATATTGCTCATCAATTACCAAGCCCATGACTTCCATATATTCACCAAAAGAAAGTTCTGTTTGTCGAAAAAGGTAAATCCATCCAGTTACAGTTGTCCCTTCACATGCAACAAATACGTTTCCCCGTTTTGTTTTTTCAATAGTTTTAAGATTCTTTTGAATATCAATTTCGTTGGCTGGATAGCCCAATTGTGCTGAAAGCCGAGCTATCGCAACCGCATCTTCAAAACATGCTTCCCTTATTTTGATGGATAACATTTAGCCTTTACTCAGGTATTTTTCTTTCAATATTAATTCATGATGTTTTGCATGCCCTGCAATGATAAAGCCCAAAGCAATTACCTGAATTTCTTTACCACTGGCAATTCCTTTACTATCCATTTGTTCTTCATCAAATGATGCAAATAATAAAAGAGTAGAAAGCCTTACTGCCATAAATTCATTCCACAATTCTTTCCATTTGCGTTCAGCTGATTTAGAATTATCTGCATATAAATTTTCATCAAATGAAGGGAGTGGTGTAGCATCCTTTCTTGCTATACACAGACTGCGGTAAGTAAATACTCTTTCAGCGTCAATAATATGTTGTATTACTTCTCTGATATTCCATTTGCCTTCTTCATATCGGAAATCTCTTTTGCTTTTAGGTATATTTCGCAACAGCTTGGTGAATGACTGTGTTTGCTTTTGTAAAGCGTTCATTAAATCATCCCCTTTTACATGAGCAATATATTTGTGAAAATGCTCAGGTACTTTTGTTAAATCAGGACGTGCCATGGTTAAGGTTTAAAAATGTAGATAAATGGTAAAGAATTCGAAGTTCGGAAAAAAAATACCTTAAATTCAAATTCATTTAGGACTCATGAAGGGCTTTTTCAATATTCTTGTCTGGTATAAGCCATATTAAAGATGCTATAATTATTAAAATACTGGAAGCTAGAGTACTTAGAAATAATGCCACAGGAATAGCCAAAGTGAAAAGCATGCATGAAATTGCGCCTTTTTTTTGCTGTTTTTTCAAAACTATCTGAAGTTTATCATTCCCTTGATTACAATTTCTGATTACAATTAACAGAATAAAATAAGCTAACCCGCACATGTCATTAAGTGTAGCATAAAGTGCAAGTGGAATTTTTGCGAAATGAGTTTCGCCAACCCAGGCGGTTGCAAATGGTATTAAAGAAAGCCAAAACAATAGATGCAGATTTGATAAGATAATACCGCTAGATACTTTGTTAATCGTATGTATTAAATGATGATGATTGCCCCAATATATTCCAAGACCCAAAAAGCTGATTACATAACTAAAAAAAACTGGCCAGATGGGATTAAAAGCATTCCAGCTTACTTCGTGAGGTACTTTAAGCTCAAGAACCATAATGGTCATAATTATTGCAATAACAGCATCGCTAAAAGCCTCTAATCTGGTTTTTGACATATAGCAATATTAAGAAATATTAATTATGCTTTTTCATTAAAATTGGCCTGCATTAAGTGAAATTCAATTTATTAAAATACCTGTAAATCAGTCGCTAAAAATAATTACCTTAGTCCATAAACCTTTACTATGGATGATGAGAAAACAATTTTTTTAAACCGCGATTTAAGCTGGCTTAGCTTTAACCAAAGAGTATTAATGGAAGCTGCAGACAAAGCGGTTCCTTTGTATAACCGAATATCGTTTCTTTCAATTTTTTCATCCAATCTGGATGAGTTTTTCAGAGTAAGGATGCCCTCTATTTTTGCCTTTACAAGTATAGATGCAAAAAAAACTGCATTGCGAGAGGAATATCCGAAAGACTTGGTGCAACATGTGCAGACAATGGTCTTGCAGCATCAGGAAGACTTTGGAAATATTTTAAGAAATCAGGTTATCCCCGAACTTCAACAAAATCATATTTGTCTATATTTTAATGAACCAGTTCGAAAGGAGCATGTTGAAAATGTAAGAGAGTATTTTCTGTCGCATGTTTTATCTTTTATGCAACCGGTAATTTTGCAAAAGGATAACCAATCATCTGTTTTTTTAGACAACAATGCGCTATATTTTATTGTAAGTCTTTTGCCGGTAGAAAATCCCGATAAGCAATTATATGCATTACTCAATATACCGTCAGCTAATCTGCCAAGGTTTACCGAGTTGCCAATGCTGGGTCACGATTATTATCTGGTATTTCTGGATGACATTATCAGAGAAAATGTCACTGAAATTTTCCCCGGATATTCAGTACAGGGCATGTATAGTATCAAATTGACCCGCGATGCTGAAATGAATCTGGAAGATGAGTTCATTGGAGATATTTCAGAAAAAATTGAAAAACAATTGGAAAAGCGGGAAGCCGGGCATGCTACCCGTTTACTGTTTGATAAAACAATGCCTGCTGAAACAAGAGATTTTATTCAAAAATACCTGCAACTGAAGACAGCAGAAATGATTGAAGGAGGGAGATATCATAATATGAAGGATCTTGGAGGGCTTCCCAATCCTTCAAAAGAAAAACTTTCATATCCTTCATGGTCACCTATTGCACATTCAGGCTTTGGAAATCATCAATCTATTTTTGAGTGTATTACCGCAGGCGATAAGTTATTGCATTTACCCTATCACTCTTACAATTATATTCTTCGCTTTTTTAATGAAGCAGCTATAGATGCGAAAGTGAAAGAAATCTTTGTAACCCTTTACCGGGTTGCAGCAAATTCTCAAATTGTAAACGCATTGATAAGCGCAGCTAAAAATGGAAAAAAAGTTACCGTGTTTGTAGAACTCAAAGCCCGTTTTGATGAAGCCAATAATCTGAAATGGAGTAAGAAAATGAAAACTGCCGGTATTAAAATCATCAATAGTATTCCCGGATTGAAAGTACACGCAAAAGCTGCATTAATTAAAAGAGAAGAAGATAAGCATATCAAAAATTATTCTTTTTTAGCTACTGGAAATTTTAATGAAGCTACAGGCCGGTTTTATACTGATCATGTTTTCTTTACCACTAAAAAAGAATTTGGCAAAGAATTGGAATGGGTGTTTGACTATTTGCAAAGTAGAAAACAACCTGCTGAGTATATGAAGATTCCATTTGAACATTTACTGGTATCTCAATTCAACTTAATTCGGCGATTTGAAAAAATGATTGACAGGGAAATAAAAAATGCTTCCAAAGGAAAACCTGCAAGTATCATTATCAAGCTGAACAACCTTCAGGAACGATTTATGATTGAAAAGCTATATGAAGCCAGCAGGGCAGGGGTGAAGGTACAATTGATTGTTAGAAGCATTTGTGCACTGGCTCCTGGAATAGAAGGCCAAAGTGAAAATATTACAGTTCACCGTTTGGTTGATCGCTATCTGGAACATGCAAGGGTTTTTGTTTTTCATAATAACGGATCACCACGATACTTTATGGGCAGTGCTGACTGGATGAACCGCAACCTGCACAGCAGAGTCGAAATCGTTTTCCCAATTTATGATGCCAACCTTACCAAAGAACTGGATGATATTTTACAAATGCAGCTAAATGATAATACTAAAGCAGTTTATGTTACAAGTGAATTGGATAATCCGAGAATAAAAAATCGTAAATCAAAACTAAGTGCACAACAGAGTATTTACGATTATGTAAAAAATCTTCAATAAAAAATATAAATATGAACTTTGAATGGAAAGGCGTATTTCCGGCATTACTCACACCATTTACGAAGGATGATCAATTAGATATTCCCCTTTTTGAAAAAAATCTTCAGGCACAGATGGATGCTGGCGTAAATGGTGTTATTATCGGAGGCTCTCTTGGCGAAGCCAGCACAATTTCCAATGTTGAAAAAATGACTTTGGTAAAAACTGCTGTAAATTATGTAAAGAGAAAGATACCCGTAATTATGAATATTGCAGAAAGCGCTACAAAGGATGCAGTGCAACAAGCTGGGTTTGCCACCGAATGGGGAGCCGCAGGTTTAATGCTGCTGCCACCTATGCGATATAAAAGCGACGACAGAGAAACGGTAACATATTTTAAAACTGTTGCAACAAATACTAAGCTCCCCATAATGATTTATAATAATCCAGTGGATTATAAAATTGAAACTACGCTGGATATGTTTGCCGAACTGATACAACATGAGAACATCAATGCTGTGAAAGAAAGCACCCGTGATGTTACAAATGTTACAAGGATGAAAAATCGATTTGGTGATCGTATCAAAATTTTATGCGGAGTTGATACTTTGGCAATGGAAGAACTGTGTATGGGAGCCGATGGTTGGGTGGCAGGCCTTGTAGATGCATTCCCGCAGGAAACTGTTGCTATTTATAGATTAGTAAAAGCGGGAAAAATTGAAGAAGCTTCTAAAATTTATAGATGGTTCATGCCAGTATTAGAGTTAGACATTCATCCCAAACTTGTGCAATATATAAAACTGGCAGCTATGCGAACGGGGATTGGAAGCGAATATGTAAGATCGCCACGTTTATTACTAGAAGAAGCAGAAAGGCAAATGGTGTTACAAATTATTGACAAAGCGCTGGCTACAAGACCAAAACTAAATTTTTAAAGAATTCTCTCAATTATCAAAGATGTATAAGGATGCTACAACTGCAGAAATAAACGATGCACTTCAACAAGCATGGCAGGCTTTTCAAGAGTATCGCAATTTTACTTTAATGCAAAGGGCTGACTTTTTGAAGACCATTGCAGTTGAGCTTGAAAATACAGGTGACCATTTGATTGAAACAGCCATGCGGGAAACAAATTTACCTGAAGCAAGATTGAGAGGTGAGAGGTCGAGAACAATTTTTCAATTAAACAGTTATGCTGATGCATGTATTAAAGGTGATTGGCTGGAAGCCAGAATTGATACAGCTGTTACAACCAAAACACCAGCCAAACCAGATCTCCGGAAAATGCTGGTACCTCTGGGGCCAGTTGTCGTTTTTGGTGCTTCAAATTTTCCCTTGGCTTATTCTACTGCAGGTGGTGATACTGCTTGCGCTTTTGCAGCCGGATGTCCGGTTATAGTAAAAGCACACCCTGCACATCCTGAAACTTCTCGTATCGTAGCAAATGCTATAAACGCAGCAACGCTAAAATGCAAAATGCCTGAAGGACTTTTTCATCATATTCGGGGTACTTCTTTTGAAGTTGGGAAATCATTAGTAACGCATCCTTTTACTAAAGCTGTTGGCTTTACTGGTTCATTTGCAGGTGGCAAACAATTATTTGACTGGGGACAACAAAGAAGTGAACCCATCCCCGTATTTGCAGAAATGGGAAGCATCAATCCTGTTTTTTTACTTCCTGAAAAATTGAATGCAGAAGCAGAAACTATTGCCAACATGTATGCACAGTCAATTACCGTTGGCGTGGGCCAGTTCTGTACCAATCCGGGATTGTTAATAGGAGTTGAGGGTGAGTCATTAAATATATTTATTAATTCACTGGGAAAATCAATTGAATTGATGGCTCCAGCTCCTATGCTTCATCAGGGTATAGCTAAAGCATTTCATGAAAAAAGGGCAATTGCTTTATCTCAAGAAGGTGTAAATCTAATAGCCAGCGCTGATTCGTCTTCAAAAGAAAATGATGGACTGCCCACTATCGCTACTGCAAATGGAGAATCCTTTTTAAACAATTCACGTTTACATCAAGAAGTATTTGGGCCATATTCACTTGTTATTCGTTGTAAAGATTTGCAACAAATGACAGAAGTAGCCTCAAAACTTGAAGGTCAGCTAACGGCTACCCTGATGGCAACAAACAAAGAGATAACTCAAAATTTTTCACTGGTAGAAAAAATAAAAAACTGTTGCGGCAGGTTCATCTTAAATGGAATTCCTACAGGGGTGGAAGTATGTCTGAGTATGCAGCATGGTGGCCCATATCCGGCTACTACCGATTCAAGATTTACTTCCGTTGGTGCTGATGGCATTAAAAGATTTGCAAGACCATTGGCTTTTCAAAATTGGCCGGATCATTTGTTGCCTGATGAGCTAAAGAATGACAACCCACTTGGAATTTGGAGAACAGTGAATGATGAGCTGACAAGAGATAAGATAAATAGTTGAAGATTAAAATAAAGTTTGTACTCCATAAGCAATTTTTGCCTCATGCTCTAATAACCATTTTTTTCTCCATAATCCGCCAGCATACCCGGTTAATTCTCCATTGCTGCCAATAACCCGATGACAGGGTATTATGATGGCTATATTATTTTTTCCATTTGCATTTGCAACAGCTCTAGTGGCTTTTGTATCGCCTGTACGGCGCGCCAGCTCAAGATAGCTGATAGTTTTTGCAAATGGAATTTGAATCAGTTCATTCCATACCTCTTTTTGAAATGAAGTGCCGGGTTGATTTAATGGCAATTGAAAGCGACGCAATTGTCCGTTGAAATATTGAATTAATTGTTCTACACACTGAATCAGTAATGGCGTCATATTTTTCTTTCTTACTGGAGGTTTTTGTGATGTGTCGTGAAAGGAGACTTCTAAAATGCAGTCTTCTGTGCCACTGATTTTCAGCAAGCCTACCGGCGATTGATAATATGTTGTAAAAACTTCACCCAATTTTTAATCCATTTGAAATTTGCTTATCTGGTCTCAATAAAATTACATCATTGTTTTCATCATATATACCCATTACCAGACATTCGCTCATAAATCCTGCAATATTCTTTGGTTCAAAGTTAACTACGGCAATTATCTGACTGCCTATTAATAATTCTTTTTTATAATGCTCTGTTATTTGAGCAGAGGACTTTTTGACACCAATTTGGTTGCCAAAATCAATGGTGAGTTGATAAGCCGGTTTACGGGCACGTGGAAAATCGTTTATTGCTATAATAGTACCCACACGAATATCAATTTTTTGAAAATCGCTCCAATCAATTGTCATGTTAATAATTTAGTGTAAACTTGGTGAAATTCTTTTAATTATGACTCCGGTTAAAAAAGGCAGCAATATTTCAAGAAAAAATTTTTTAAAGAATACCGCAATTGTGGGTGGGGCATTTTTTATTGTACCTCGTCATGTGCTGGGACGTGGATACATAGCCCCCAGCGATAAATTGAATATTGCAGGCATAGGTGCAGGAGGGAAAGGTGCAGGCGATCTGGCTGAATTTGCAAAAAGCCCAAGAGTGAATATCGTTGCACTTTGCGATGTAGATGACCGTGAAGCAGCTGACTCAAGAAAAAAATATCCCAATGCACCTTATTATCAGGACTTCAGAGAGATGTTGGAAAAAGAGAAGAACAATATAGATGCCTGTAGTATTTCTACACCAGATCATACACATGCGGTGGCCACTTTATCCGCAATGCAACTGGGCAAACATGTTTATACCCAGAAACCACTAACACATGATATTTATGAAGCAAGGATTCTGGCTCAAGCCGCAAAAAAATATAAAGTAGTAACTCAAATGGGAAATCAGGGCGGATCGGGAGATGGAGTACGAAAAGCAAAAGAAATGGTTGATGCAGGCATGATAGGTAAAGTGTATGAGGCACATGCATGGACCAACAGACCTGTATGGCCACAAGGACAGGCAACACCAAGCGGGAAATTTGATACACCAAAAGAATTAAACTGGGATTTATGGTTAGGCACAGCAAAACATATAGATTATAATCCGGCTTATCTTCCATTTAACTGGAGAGGATGGTGGGCATTTGGTACGGGTGCATTGGGCGATATGGCTTGTCATATTTTAGATCCTGTTTTCAGAATTTTACCAATAGCATATCCTGAATCGGCAGAATGTAGTGTAGGAACTGTATGGAAAGAAATGTGGAATGATACCCAAAACATCGATGCCTGTCCGCCTGCATCTATCATTCATCTTTCATATCCCAAAACTATTGGTGAAGGAAAAATAAAACTATCATGGTACGATGGCGGCTTGTTGCCTGCAAGACCAGATGAGTTACAGTCAGATGAAGCATTTGGCAACTGGGATGGAGGGCTTTTATTTATTGGTACAAAAGGAAAAATGTTGTTTGATTGTTATGGTGCAAATCCTCGATTACTCCCTACCAGATTGATGAAAGAGAAGAAAATGCCAAATCAAAAAATTAAACGGGTTCCAGAAGGGCATTACCTGCAGTGGGTTAATGCCTGTATTGCAGGCTATGGAAATGCAACCACCAGTTCGCCATTTGAATATGCAGGCCCATTTACCGAAAGTGTATTGATGGGTAATCTGGCTATCAGAAGCTGGCTGATGAAAAATCCGCAGCTGAAAGGATGGAATGATAAATACCTGGGAAGAAAAAAACTGCTTTGGGATGCAGCAAATATGAAGGTTACCAATTTTGATGAGGCTAATCAGTTTGTAAAACGTGAATATCGTGATGGCTGGTCGCTAAGTTTGTAATAAGAATGGAAAAAATAAATAGCGTTTTCAAATCTAGCCTCATCGGGGCGACACATAAAAAAAGTTTCAAAATTTATTAATCCAGCAATTTTACAAGCGCTTCCAGTTCTGTTTTTTTATAAGCATCTTTATCTGTAGAAAAACATTTTGAAAACTCTTCCAACAGGGTTTGAAGAACCTGTTTATTTTTTTGTGGCTTGAAATAAGCACCTACAGGAGGAACGGATATACGTTTGAAATAATTCTCCACATCCTGATAAGTAAATACCTGTCCCGAGGTAGGGTCAATAAAAAATTCAATCTTGTTCAATGGATTCGGCAAGTTATCATCTGAATAACCAGGTTTGAAATATGCGATGATAAACTGCTTAGGTACACGAATGGCGCATACAGGAATGTCAAGCAATTCGCATAACACTAAATAAATAATACCATTGCTTAGTTGATTGCCACGTTTTGATTCCAGCGTTTTATGAATCAGGAAATCATTTGGCTCTTTATAGTTGGTTTCATTTCCTTTTAAGCCATAATAACTATATAGAATGCTTGTAACGATATTGATTTGCTCAAGCGGAGTTAGGTAGTTATTCAGTTCCAGCCAGATATTGCGTCTAACTTTCTCAATTTCCTGAAGGGTGGTGGTAGTAGCTACATCCGGATATTGAAATTTAGAAACCAGCATGGCGCCAAGCATCAGATCGTGATGACCGGACAATGCCCATTGCCTGAAATCTTCTGTAAGATCATTATAATGCAGCCTGTGAATCAAAAGCTCAATACGTGTCTGAATATCTTCATTGGGAGTCGTTTCCCATAGATGCTCCAAATTGGGAATAATATTACTGCCGTAATCAACAATTTTGTTGCTTACAGCTCCAAACACTTCTTCATCCGGATCATCAATTAAAGTGAACAGAGCCGATATTTCTTTTGTGGTTTCCATGGTAGCGTTTCGGCACAATTTCAAAAATAGCTGCGATATTGCATTATTAAACTTTTCCACAGGTGGTAAGAAATGTTTTCTCATACCTATTTCTTTGAATGAGCTAAGTTTGATATATGAAGACCATCCTTTGTATCGCATTTATTTTTATCTCATATAACATTTCTGTAGGGCAGCAAACCTATTTTTCAATTAAGAAAGACAGCTCCGGTTTTATATTAACCGAAAAAGGGGTTTCTTACTTGTCATCTTTGCCTCTTAAATGTATTTTACAAGAGTTCCCATATAAAACAAGCCATACCTCTGTTACCGATAGTGATCATGTGCTTTTGCCTAAACAACTACATCCGGCATTTTTTGGATGCTTTGATTGGCATTCTTCCGTTCATGGTCATTGGATGCTGATTCGTTTATTAAAACAGTTTCCCGGCATGACTGAAGCTTCAATTATCCGCAATACTTTAAACAAAACACTGACCACTGAGAATATTATCAATGAAGTAAAATATTTCAGTCTGCCACTCACATCTTCATGGGAACGTACATATGGATGGGCATGGATATTAAAACTTGATGAAGAATTAATAAACTGGGATGATGCAGATGGCAAACGCTGGCACGAAGCATTGCAACCACTTACACAAAAAATTGAGGAACTATGGATGAAGTACCTGCCCAAACAAACTTATGCTAATCGAACAGGCGTTCATCCCAATACTGCATTTGGACTCGTATTTGCACTGGATTATGCAAGAAAGAAAAATAATATCGCTTTTGAAAAAGCAATAATAAAGTCTGCAAAGAGTATTTTTTTGAATGACAGAAATGCTCCTGCTTTATGGGAACCAAATGGCTCCGATTTTCTTTCTCCTAGTCTTGAAGAAGCTGATTTGATGAGAAGAGTTTTGCCACAGAAAGAGTTTATAAACTGGTTCAATCTCTTTATGCCTATGCGAAGTCTCAAACATCTGACGATTCTTCCTGTGGTTTCTGATCGGTCTGATTTGCAGATTGTCCATCTTGATGGATTGTCTTTTAGTCGCAGTTGGTGTATGAAGGGAATAGCTGCAGCATTGCCTAAAAATGACCCACGCAAAAAAATGCTGATACAAGCTGCTTTTCTTCACCTTGCCAATGCATTGCCACATGTTGTAAGTGGAGAATATGGAGGCGAACACTGGCTGGCAAGTTTTGCTGTGTATGCACTTACTGATTAAGAATGCTGTAAGAAAAATATTATTTCTTTTTTGCAACAACCATCCAATCCCATGGTTTTGGCTCTTTTAGCCATTTTAGAGGTTTTAGAAATTCAGTATCCCAGTTGTACACTATTTTTTGAAAAGTTTCTGCCTCAAATCCTGCCTTTAATAATAAAAGTTGTAATTCTTCTTTTAGATAATGTTTGTGAGGCACATCATCTATATCTGCATTTCCTTTTCGAATATTATTCCATTTGCGAAGAGCAAGTTTTGCATTTTTAGTTTCAGGGAATAAGGGTTTATCAATTGAATATTCCTGCTGAATGATACTGGTAAGCAACCATGATTCCAGAGAAGGTATCGTTAATACAAGATGTCCCCCTTTTTTTACACAGGCTGAAAGTGATTGAAAAAAAAATTGCCTGTCTTTAACATTTGGTGTCAGTATAGCATTAATGCAGATAGCAAAATCACAACCCGGAACTTTTGTGTTTTTACCACTCATATCTGCCCTTAAGTATTGTACGTTTTTAAATTGAGGATAAAGATGTTGGGCGATTTCAAGATTTTTTGCTGAGATATCAACTGCTATCACTTTTTTGAAAATTGGTGACAACACTGGCAACCATTTTCCAATAGCACAGCCGATATCCATCACTGTTTTTTGCAGTGAAGCATATTTTTTGATAACCTTACGGATAAGCGCTTTTTTATCATTTTGAAGTACATCAAAAATTTCTTCTCCATAAGAAGGAGCTATTTTTTCCCAATAAGAACGCTTCATGATTTCTTAAATAAAGAGTGATAGATAATCAAATGAAGTTATTGATATTATTTTTTCCCTTTTGCATTTTTCTTAACTGCTTTCTTCTTGGCTGGTGTTTTTATTGTAGTTGCCTTTTTTGAAGTAGTTTTCTTTGCAGTAGCTTTTGCTTTTTTGCTAAATGCCCCAGGTATTTGCGCTTCAATAAATGCTTTTACCTGTTCAAGGGTAAATGCAACAGCTTCTTCCGCTGTATAGCGTGTTTCATCTTTCTTTTTAGGAAGATAAATTTTCTTTTTACCAAATTTGATAATAGGAGCCCAGCGGTCATTCTCTACGGATATATTTTCTTCGGGCCAGCGATGTATAAAGCGATTCTCTTCTTTTTTTACTTTAGCTTCAATCAATTCATTCATTTCATTTTGTGCCAGCTTTGCAAAATCATATCGGCGAGGTACATTGATAAACATACCATCCCATTTTATAAACGGACCAAAGCGGCCTGTTCCTTTTGTAATGGGCTTTTCATCGTAATGACCCACCGGTAAATCTGCTTTTTGTTTTGCTTTGATTGTTTCAATCGCTTTTTCAAGTGTTACCATTCCCAAATCTGTGCCTTTGGGTAAAGAAATAAAATCATCGCCCCATTTTACATAAGGTCCAAAACGCCCAACGTTTACTGATACATCTTTTTCCTCATATTGACCCATAGTACCTTGTGCACCAAACAAAGCCATTGCTTCTTCAAAGCTGATGGTTTCTATACTTTGTCCTGTGGGGATTTTTGCAAAGCGTGGTTTTTCTAATTCGTTGTTTGATTCGCCAATCTGTATCATAGGGCCATAGCGTCCCATGCGGGCTACCACCTGTTTTCCTGATTCAGGATCAACTCCCAGTTCTCTTTCTCCAGTGGCACGTTCTGCTTTTTCTATTGTTTTTTCTACATCGTTTTTAAATGGATTGTAGAAATCTTTAATCATATTATTCCACTTCATTTTGCCCTCAGCCACTTCATCAAACTCTTCTTCAATTCTTGCAGTGAAACTATAATCCATAATGTCGTCAAAATACTTACTTAAAAAATCGGTAACTACTAATCCCAAATCGGATGGAAATAGTTTTGATTTTTCAGCTCCTGTATTTTCGTTGGCCAGTTCTTTTTTTACACTATCATCTTTAAGCACATAAACACTATAATAACGAATGACACCTTCTTTATCCCTTTTTTCAACATAGCCTCTCTTCAAAATGGTAGAAATGGTAGGCGCATAAGTTGATGGACGTCCTATTCCTAGCTCTTCTAATTTTTTAACCAGCGAAGCTTCAGTATATCTTGCAGGCGGACGGGTAAATCTTTCAGTTGCTTTCATTTCTTTGAATGGCAATTGTTGGTTAATTGCTAGCGGCGGCAACATACCTTCATTTGCATCATCTTCCTGTTCATCTTCATCTTTATCTTCACGATATACTTTTAAAAACCCATCAAACTTTAATACTTCACCTGTTGCAGTGAGTTCTTCTTTATTTGTTGAAATTTCAATCTTTGCTGTTGTCTTTTCCAATTCGGCTTCTGCCATTTGACAGGCCATTGTTCTTTTCCAAATAAGTTCATATAATTTTTGCCATTCTGCTTCATTCACATGGGCATTGTTCATATAAGTAGGGCGAATGGCTTCATGCGCCTCTTGTGCGTTTTCATTTTTATTTTTGAACTTGCGAAACTGATGGTATTGTTCTCCGTACATAGATTTTACCGTATTGGTAATGTCTCCCAGTGCGGTGTTACTCAGACTTACACTATCGGTACGCATATAAGTTATATAACCATTCTCATACAACTTTTGCGCAATTTGCATTGTGCGACCAACTCCATAGCCCAGTTTTCTGGAAGCTTCCTGTTGCAATGTAGAAGTAGTAAATGGTGGGGCAGGGGAGCGTTTACCAGGGCGCACCTGTATGTCGGTTACTTTATATTGTGCACCAGTACAACTTTTCAAAAAAGCTTCAGCATCATCTGCACTGTTTTGTTTTTTGCCTTCGGCTGAAAAACTTACTGATTTGCCACTTAAATCTTTGGCTGTAAAAATTCCTTCAATCTTAAAAGAACTTACAGGCGTAAAAGCATTGATTTCTCTTTCTCTTTCAGCAATTAGTTTGACGGCCACACTTTGAACACGACCGGCACTCAGATTGTTGCGCATACTTATTTTGCGCCAGAGTACCGGGCTTAATTCAAATCCAACAATTCTATCCAACACCCTGCGTGCCTGTTGTGCCATTACCAGATTCATATCCACTTTACGTGGATTTTCAACGGCATTTTTAATTGCGGGTTTTGTAATTTCATGAAATACAATACGCTTGGTTTTTTTGGGGTCAAGACCCAATACCTCGCACAAATGCCAGCTGATGGCTTCACCTTCACGATCCTCATCCGTTGCCAGCCATACATCTGCATCTTTAGATAACTTTCTAAGTTCGGCAACCACTTTTTCTTTATCGGGGGAAATAATATAGGTAGGTTCAAAGTTTTTTTCAATATTAATGCCCATATCTGCCTTAGCCAGATCTCGTATATGACCAAAACAACTCTTTACCTGAAAATCTTTTCCAAGAATCTTTTCTATCGTTTTTGCTTTCGCCGGGCTCTCTACTATCAATAAATTTTTTGCCATAATAGGTTAAGTCGCTTAAAATGAAACCGCTTTTTAAGCGGCCGCAAGTTAGTTACAAAGTTTTGGCTTTGCGGGGCAAGATTAGTGAATTTTTCGGGAAACCAAATTTTTGGCAATTTTTCAAACCCAAAACAGCAGAAAAACTTATTGGAAAATCTAAATATCAAATATTTATTTGTTTTAGAAAATAATCCGCAATTTTTTCAGCCCAGCGTTTATATTCTTTGCCCGATGGGTGCAATCCGTCTGAAGTTAAAAGTGAAAAATCGGTTGCTGCTTCTCTTGTCCAATCGGTGATGTATATATAATGTATCCCCATTTTTGCGGTGATGCTACGGTTGATATGATTGAAAACATCAATTTCTTTTGTAATTTGTTTTTGGTCTCTTTCGCAGGCAAAAGGAGTAACTCCCCAATCGGGAATAGAAAGCACAATTACATTATCTTTTCTATTTCCTGCAAATTTTACGGCATCTTTCAAAAGTTTCTCAAAATCAGTAAGATATTGTTCGGGCGAATGTCCTCTATATTGATTATTAACACCAATTAATAAGCTGACGAAATCATAGCTTTTTGATAAGGGTTCCGTTTCATCGGCTTCAATAATTCCTTGCATCAACTCATCCGTTGTCCAGCCAGTTTTGGCAATTATTAAAGGTTTTTCAATTAAAACAGATTGCCGATTAAGCAAACCGCAAACCTGATTTGGAAAATTTTCTGAAGCTGGCAACAGTTCTCCAATTGTATAAGAATCACCAAGTGCTAAATAAGTAAGCTTTTGCTTCAAGTTTCAAAAGTTTTGTAACATGAAAATAACAATAAAAGAGTATGGTTCATGTGTAAGCATTTGGCCAAAGCCTGAATTAAATCGAAATTTGTATTCAATTAAGATTTTACACACAGCTGAATGGAAAACTAAGCATTATGAATATAGTCATCATAGGATCAGGAAATGTAGCTGCCGTTTTAGGTAGAAAATTTATCAAAGCTGGCCATACTATAATGCAGATATATAGTCGCAACGCATCTGCAGCATCAGAACTGGCTTATGAATGGGATATAGAATCGACCAATTATAAAAGTTTGATTATTAAAAATGCAGACGTTTATATTGTGGCTGTAAGTGATACTGCTATTGTAGAAGTTGTTGATGATCTTAGTTTTCCGGGAAAAGTGGTGGCGCATACTGCAGCATCTGTTCCCAAAGAAATTTTACAACATGTAACTACTCACTACGGTGTATTTTACCCATTGCAAAGCCTTCGTAAAGAAATGACAGATTTGCCCGAAATTCCAATTTTTACAGACGGCAATGATGATCATACAAAGAAAATTTTATCAGATCTGGCACATTCAGTTTCTGATAATAATAATGTAGCAGAAGCCGGCGATGAAACCCGTTTGAAATTGCATGTAGCCGCAGTAATAGTCAGCAACTTTACCAATCATCTTTATAAACTGGCTGCTGATTTTTGTAAAAAAGAAGGGATTGATTTCCGGCAGCTAATCCCACTTATAAATGAAACTACACATCGATTACAGGAAGTGGAACCTGAACATGCACAAACAGGTCCGGCGAAAAGGCACGATGACGAAACAATTCAGAAGCATTTGGAATTATTAAGCAGACATCCTCAGCTTCAAAAAATTTATCGATTACTCTCTGAAAGTGTTCAAGATAACGGTTGATTCTTTTCCCAATGCAGTAAACCCAGCTGGCAGATTTACCATTAATTTTGCAACACAAAAGTTCAGAAACAGAAATGTACACGATTAAATTCAATTTTGAAGAGAAAGGAAAAGAGCCAATTGTTTTGGAAAATATCGAACCGGGTAATAGCCTGCTGGAAGTAGCCCTTATAAATGATATTGAACTGCATCATAACTGTGGAGGGGTTTGTGCCTGCACTACTTGTCATTTGTATGTAGAAAAAGGGATGGACCATTTGGAAGAACTATCGGATCGTGAAGAAGATTTTATTGACCGTGCTGTAAATCCAAAATTAAATTCAAGATTAGGTTGTCAGTCGCTGTTGTTGGATGGAGATGGTGTGGTAGAAGTGCTGTTGCCGGATCAAACTCAGTTTCTGGGTGAATAATAGCTGAAAATTATAATTGGTTATAAAAAAATATTTATGCCTCATTTTGAGCCACCGATACACTGGAATGATTATGAAGACATCGCTTTAAAATTGTATGAACGATTTGGTGATGATTTTAATGAAGGTAAAATTTACAGAATCCGTTTTACCGATTTGCTGGAGTGGGTATTGCAAATACCCGGCTTTACCGGCAAGCGGGAAGAAAGTAATGAAGGCCATTTGGAAATGATACAAAGCTCATGGGTATATGAGTGGCGAGATAATCAAAAATGATCCACCGGAGAATCGGTTTAGTTTCCTAACTTTCTACTTCAATTCTTAATTATACTTCCATGAATGTGCTGGAATATTTTAAACCTGTCACCACTTTTATTTTTGATGTAGATGGTGTGCTTACTGATGGCACTGTATTGGTGATGGATGGTGGTTTGCAGGCCAGACGTATGAATATAAAAGACGGATTTGCATTGCAAATGGCTGTTGCAAAAGGCTATCGGGTGGTTATAGTTTCCGGTGGTCATTCTCCACAGGCCTCAGAACGTTTAAATCGATTAGGAATAAAAGAAGTAAATATGTCTGTTGAAGATAAAAAGACATTTATATCAAAATATATTGCAGATAACAAGCTAAAGAAAGAACAGGTGCTGTATATGGCTGATGATTTACCCGATCTTCCTGTAATGTCCATCGTGGGTTTACCCTGTTGCCCTGCAGATGCAGTAAGTGAAATTAGAGAAGCGGTAATATATATATCGCCTTTCAAAGGTGGTGAAACCTGTGTGAGAGATGTTATTGAAAAAGTTTTAAAACTCAATGGTCACTGGAAGTTTGAAGTCAATATAACCTCCCGATAATTAGTGACCGCATCTTTGTATCTTTCCTGAAAATTTCTTAATGAAACTGATTGCGGCTTTTTTTAAATTGGTTCGTTTGCCCAATCTATTCTTTATTGCACTCACGCAGGTTCTATTGCAGTATTGTATTTATCAGCCATTGTATAAAGGCAATATTCCGAATAATGATACCCTTCATTTTGTTTTTTTAGTTTTAGCATCTCTATTAATTGCTGCTGCAGGTTATATCATCAATGATTATTTTGACATAAATATTGATGAGGTTAACAAACCAGAGAAAATGGTGGTTGATAAAATTATCAATCGCCGATGGGCTATTGCCTGGCATTTTATGCTTAATTCTTTGGGATTGCTTTTTAGTTTTTTAGCGTTCCCCTTTTTGCAAAAATGGTATTTGATTCTGGCCAATATTTTATGCATGGTGCTACTTTGGTTTTATTCCACCAATTTTAAAAGACAGTTGCTCACCGGTAATGTCATTATTTCACTGCTTACAGCCTGGACCATTTTAGTTGTATTTTTTTCAAAAGTAAATTTTGCAGATGCGTTTGGAGGTGGTCCGGTTATACATCAAAAATTTTTCAAGATAGCAGTGCTGTATGCAGCATTTGCATTTATCATCTCACTTGTAAGAGAGGCCATCAAAGACTTAGAAGATATGTATGGCGATGCCCAATACCAATGTAAAACGATGCCAATCGTGTGGGGTGTGAATGTAACAAAAGTTTACACGGCTGTATGGCTGCTGGTGCTTATTGCATTATTAATTGGAGTTGTAGTCTATGTTTTGCAATACCAATGGTGGCTGGCCATTGCCTATATTATTCCTGCTATTATTTTTCCTTTAATGCTGATATTGATTAATCTTAAGAAAAGTGTTTCCACTGTTGATTTTCATCGGTTGAGTTCCATTACAAAAATGGTGATGTTTACTGGAATAGTTTCCATGGTGTTTTATTATTTTTATTTATGAACAAAATTATACTGGCTTCTCAATCTCCAAGACGCAAGCAATTACTGGAGTGGGCCGAAATTCCTTTTGAGATAGTAGTTTCAGATAGTGATGAGCTTTTTCCTCCGGGCATGTCACCTGATGCTATTGCCATACATATTGCCAGAAAGAAAGCAACAGCTGTGCAGCATAAAATAAATACCGATGCTGTGATACTTGCTGCCGATACCATTGTTGTATTGAATGACCATATCATTGGTAAACCTGTGCATCGAGAAGAAGCTGTTTCTATCTTATACGCTTTATCTGGCGAACAGCATAAAGTAATTACGGGAGTTGTCATTAGAAAAGGAGATACGGAAATTGCTTTTGCGGATATTTCGGAAGTTGTTTTTCATGATCTTTCGGTTGAACAAATTGAATATTATGTTGACAAATACAAGCCTTACGACAAAGCAGGTGCATATGCTATTCAGGAATGGATAGGAGTGGTAGGCATTAAATCAATTAATGGCGACTTTTATAATGTGATGGGTTTGCCAGTAAGCAGGGTAGTGCAGGAATTGGAGAAAATGCAATAAATATTTATCTGAATAATTTTCCGTAAATTAAATTTTAGCTTATAATCTTTTTAATCCCATTTATCTGTTATGACGGAAAAGTTGTTACAATTTATCTGGCAGTTTCAGTATTTCAATAAATCTGGATTAGCAACTTCAGATGGGGAGCCTTTACAAATACTTTTTGCCGGTCAATACAACACCAATCAAGGCCCCGATTTTTTAAATGCCAAACTAAAAATAGGAGAGACAACCTGGGCGGGCAGTGTAGAACTTCATTTAAAAAGTAGCGACTGGGTCAGGCACAAACACAGTGAAGATAAAAACTATGACAACGTTATTTTGCATGTGGTTTGGGAGCAGGATAAAGAACTGCAAGGATTGTCGCAACGGTTTCCGGTATTAGAATTAAATACTAGCGTCTCAAAAATTCTATTAACTCGTTATGAAAGCCTGATGAATGCAGGTTCGTTTATCCCCTGCGAAAAAATGCTCAATGAAGTAAAACAAATTACATGGAGAAGTTGGAAGGATCGTTTGTTGGCTGAAAGGCTGAGCCGGAAAGCAATGGTTGCCGGTCTTATGCTTCAAAAAAATAAACAACATTGGGAGGAAACCTTTTGGTGGATGCTTGCGAAAAATTTTGGAGCCAAAGTAAATTCGGAAGCGTTTGAAGCAATTGCTGTTTCGCTACCAGTTACTTTATTAGCGAAGCATAAATCTCAAATTCATCAGTTAGAAGCACTGTTATTGGGTCAGGCTGGCTTATTAAATGAAAAATGGAAAGATGAGTATGCATTGCTTTTGCAAAGAGAATATCGGTTTTTGAAGGAAAAATATAATCTTCAACCAATAAAGCAGGCGGTTCATTTTTTAAGAATGCGTCCTGGTAATTTTCCAACCATTCGGCTGGCACAGTTGGCGGCTTTAATACATAATTCGGGCCACTTGTTTTCAAAAATTAAAGAAGCTAAGGATGTAAGTGAATTGAAAAAAATGTTCGCTGTTACTGCTAATGATTACTGGCATTATCATTATAAAATAGATAAAGAGACATCATATCGTAAGAAAGAATTGGGAAACAATATGATTGAGAATATCATCATTAATACCATTTGCCCTATCATTTTTGCCTATGGTATTTATCAGCAGGAAGAAAAACACAAGTCCAAATCACTGAAATGGCTTGAAAAAATTGCTGCCGAAAATAACAGCATCACCAATGGTTTTGTAAACCTGGGTATTGACAACAAAAATGCTTTTGACAGTCAGGCACTAATTGAACTCAAAAACGAATATTGCACTAAAAAGAAATGTTTGAGTTGCAGTATCGGAAATTCACTTCTAAAAAATTAACCTATGACCATGCACCCCAGTCCACTGTAATCTCAATGTCGGGATGCAGGCTTTTAAGTACGGGACAGGTTTCGCCTGTATTTTTCAAAATGGTTTTTGTTTTATTATCGACACTCACCAGATTGTCGGGGAAATGAAAACTAAGTTCAATACCGCCTACACGACGAGGATCGCTTTTCATAATTTTCAACACATCAATTTTCACATCATTCATATCCATGCCCATTGTTCTCGCTTTGATTCCCATAACCGTTATCATACAGGTGGCCAGACTTGTAGCCAGCATATCAGTAGGTGAAAATCTTTCACCTTTTCCATTATTATCAACGGGAGCATCGGTTTCAATAGTTGAGCCGCTTTTTAAATGGGTACAGGTGGTTCTTAGGTCGCCATTATAAATTACTGAAGAAGTCATTATCAAAAATTTGCCCTAAATTTACGGTAGTATAATTAAATAACGTCTCCGTGAAGAAACTAAGTCTTACTGTAATACTATGTTCACTGCTTATTGCTGCACAATCGCAGGGCAAGCAGGATAAAAAAAGCGAAAAAAAAGAAGCCAAAAAGGAAAAGATAAATAACCTCATCCGTCAGGCAGAGGAAGGAGTGTTGGTTTATCACAAACAAACTGTTGCCGGTGTACAATTACGCACCAACGGGTATGGAGGGTTTATTGAATTAGGCAGAATGAAAACCAACCGCAAAACAAATCTTTACCGATTAGACATTACTGAAATAATGAGTCAAAAGGAATTGAAACTTCCCAATGGTGCTATTGTTTTTGGCAATCCCTATAAATATGGAAAGGTGAATAATTTTTATCAGGTGGCTTTGGGTTTTGGACAACAGCACATACTGGGACAGAAAGGCAATAAAAATGGTGTAGCTGTTTCAGCAGTTTATACAGGTGGGTTGTCATTGGGTTTATTAAGACCTTACTATCTGGAAGTACAAAATCCTTCAGGAGGCGAAAATCTTATTATTAAATATACACAGGATACTTCATTATTTCTTGGAACCGGAATTGTCGGAGGTGGTGGATTCAGCCGTGGATGGAGTGAGATGAGTATAAAGCCCGGAGCCTTTGCCCGCACGGCTCTCAGATTTGATTATGGAAGATATAATGAGATAGTATCTGGTATTGAAGTGGGTGTTGGTGTTGAATACTATTCTTCCAAAATAAAAATAATGGCCAAGCAAAAGGACAAGTCACTTTTCTTTCAGGGATATATAGCTGTATTGTTTGGCAGGCGTAAGTAATGCAGTAATTTTGTAAAATGATTGAGCTTCCTGCTGTGCATGTATTAGATAACACAAGAATAAAAAAACCAGACTGGCTTCGAGTTAAGCTCCCCATTGGCGAAGACTACAAACATGTTAGAAGTTTAGTTGATAATTATAAACTCCACACTATTTGTGAAAGCGGTAACTGCCCCAATATGGGAGAATGTTGGGGTACCGGTACAGCTACTTTTATGATATTGGGTAATACTTGTACCCGTAGTTGTGGCTTTTGTGCTGTTGCCACCGGTAAACCCGAACCAGTTGATTGGGATGAACCACAAAGAGTAGCAGAAGCGATTCATTTAATGAAAGTGAAACATGCGGTTATTACATCGGTGGACAGAGATGAGTTAAAAGATGGTGGTTCCATCATTTGGCATAATACCATTAAAGCTGTACAGGCTTTAAATCCCAATACTACATTAGAAACATTAATACCGGATTTTAAAGGAGATAAAGAAAATATTCAACGCATTATTGATGCTGCACCAGATGTAGTGAGTCATAATATTGAAACAGTAGAACGCCTTACACGCCAGGTGCGCATTCAAGCCAAGTATTGGAGAAGTATGGAAGTAATCAGAACATTGAAGCAAGGGGGTATGCGTACCAAAAGTGGCATTATGCTGGGGTTGGGTGAAACAAAAGAAGAAGTTATTCAATCGCTTTCAGATTTAAACGATAATGGATGCGATGTGGTTACTATTGGTCAATATCTGCAACCCACCAAAAAACATTTAGCAGTTCATCGTTTTGTTCATCCCGATGAATTTGCTGCATACAAGGAAATTGGTTTGAATTTGGGAATTGAATATGTGGAAAGCGGCCCGTTGGTAAGGTCGAGCTATCACAGTGAAAGACATATTGGGAATAAGAAAAAAGCTTCAATTGATGTCTTCAAAAAAAATGCAACCTATGATTAAAAAATCAAAATGGTCACTATTAATTGTTTTGTTGCTTTTTGTAAAAGCGGCTACTGCACAGCTAAGCTGGGTGAATGTTGATTCGCTTTATCAACCATTACCTTCAGCTGTTCATATTTATTATACTGAAACAAAATTAGACACAACACCTTTCAGGGCTTATTTTCTTATTGCTGATTTGAAAAACAAAAATCTTGATTTTTCTGTTGATACTACACTTAATAGAAGACTGACTCCAACAGCATTTTATGAAAGAAATAATAAACCTGTTGCCGTAGTCAACTGCACTTTCTTTTCCTTTGCTACCAATAGAAATCTGAATGCTGTAATAAAAAATGGGAAGCTGGTAGCTTACAATCAGCACAACATTGCAGGTAAGGGAAAAGATACTTTAACCTATCGACATCCTTTTGTAAGTGCTTTGGGTATTTCCAAAAAAAGAAATGCCGATATTGCCTGGCTTTATACTGACTCCGCGATGAAATTTGCCTATGCTAGGCCATTGCCCATTGCTCCAAAAAAAGATTCCATCTCTCATTTTAATTTGTTGGCAGCAAAAAACTATAATCAATCTGTTTTTGATAGTGAAAAGGGTGGTGTAATCGATTTTAAAAAATGGAAAATGAAAACGGCGGTAGGTGGCGGACCGGTACTTGTTCAAAATGGACAAGTACGTATCAGTAATAATGAAGAAATGAAATTTTCTGGCAAAGCCATAAATGATAAACATCCTAGAACTGCAATGGGCTATACTACCGATGGCAAACTTATTATTCTGGTAATTGAAGGAAGAAGTAAAAATGCTGGTGGTGCCACATTAGTGCAGGAAGCGCAAATATTAAAAGACCTCGGTTGTTGGGAAGCCTTGAATCTGGATGGTGGTGGTAGCAGTTGTTTACTAGTAAACGGAAAGCAAACCATCAAAGTTTCAGATGCCGGACAGCGGCCTGTGCCTGCGGTGTTTGTAATTAAAAGCCTGAAATAATTTATTCGCTATCCATAACTAAAGCACTGGCGCCTAGAATTGCTGAATCGGCTTCAGGCAACTGGCTGAATAAGAGTTTTACCTTATTTTTAAATACCTGAATCAAACTTGCTTCCATTGCCTGTTTGGTGGGATTTAAAATCAAATCACCCGCCTTTGTCAATCCGCCAAATAAAATAATAGCTTCTGGTGAGGAGAACATTACAAAATTTGCCAATGCTTCACCTAATATCTGACCTGTAAACCTAAACACTTCATTGGCTATCTGATCACCTTTAATGGCACAATCATAAACGGTTTTACTTGAAATTTGTTCCTCATTTTCATATTGGCGTAATAAACTAGGAATATCTGGAAATTGACGAAGCAACTCAAGAGCCGTTTCTCTAACACCTGTGGCAGAAGCATAAGATTCCAGTGTGCCTTTAATACCCGTATTTTTATGCAATCTACCTTCGTGCCTAATTATAGTATGACCCAGTTCGCCTGCAAAACCATCTTGCCCTAAAACAATTTTTCCATCTATTACAATACCACTTCCTACACCTGTACCCAATGTAATGACAATAAAATGTTTCATTCCTTTGGCTGTTCCATAGATCATTTCGCCCATGGCAGCCGCATTGGCATCATTGGTAAGACGGGTTAGTAAACCAAATTTATCTGATATCATTTTTGCAAATGGAACTATACCATGCCACTTTAAATTGGCAGCATATTCAATATTTCCGGTATAATAATTTCCGTTAGGAGCTCCAATACCAATACCCGAAAACTTTTCAGTTCCACCCATTTCCTCTATCCTGGGCTGTAATTTTTCGTGCAGTTCATTGATAAAATCCTGTGCCTTTTCGTATTTATTAGTCAGCAGCCGATCTTGTTGCAGAATGGAACCATTTCTATCAACTATTCCAAATTTTGTGTTTGTCCCTCCAATGTCAATTCCAATAGCGTAAGGCTGTACCATGTATTTGTTATTTGACCGAAATTACAATTTCATTTATTAGTTATCCTAAAATATATCTTAGAAAAATTCTTTGTGGCAATTAATAATTCTTCATTAAGTTCGGGAAACTTTTAACGTTTATGAATACTTCAAACTCAGGCTCAGCAACATCAAAAAACTATGTTTTTCCTTTGGTTATCATTGGAGCACTTTTTTTTATTTTCGGATTTGTAACCTGGGCCAACAGTCAGTTAATCCCCTATTTAAAAATTGCATGTGAGTTGACAACAACTCAATCTTTCCTGGTAGCAACTGCTTTTTTTGCTGCCTATTTTGTAATGGCATTACCTTCATCTTCTATTTTACAAAAAACGGGATTTCATAAAGGCATGTCTCTGGGTTTATTGATAATGGCAGCAGGCGCATTATTATTTATACCTGCAGCAGGCTCCAGAAGCTATCCACTTTTTCTTACCGCATTATTTATTATTGGAACAGGATTGGCTTTATTACAAACTGCATCTAATCCTTATGTAACGGTTTTAGGACCGTTGGAAAGTGCTGCAAAACGCATCAGCATTATGGGCATTTGCAATAAAATTGCCGGTATCATTGCTATCTATACTTTGGGCAGCATCGTATTGAAAGATGTTGATCCATTAAAAGCAAAACTTTTAACGCTTACTCCTGCGGAAAAAACAGTTGAGTTAGATCAACTGGCATCAAGAGTAGTGCAGCCCTATATTATCATTGCCATTGTACTGGCAATATTAGCATTTGCAATTTTCTTCATTAAACTTCCAGATATTGAAGAAGAGAATGAAGGGACAGCACAGACACATTCGGCCGATAAAAACAGTATTCTTCAGTTTCCACATTTAATACTTGGAGCATTAACCATTTTCTTTTATGTTGGTGTGGAAGTATTGAGCTACGATAGTTTTGCAGGTTTTGGAGAATACCTCGGCTACCCATTAGTTCAAGCATCAAAGTTCGCCACCTATACCGGATATGGTTTGCTGGCTGGATACATTACCGGCATTTTTACTATACCCAAAATGCTATCTCAACGAAAAGCATTAATATATAATACAATACTTAGCCTTGTATTGGTTACCTGTTCAATGGTATTGAAAGGTATGCCGGCAGTTATTTGTTTTGCTGGATTGGGTTTTTCCAATGCTATTATGTGGCCGGCAATATGGCCTTTGGCAATGGAAGGATTGGGAAAATTTACAAAGACTGGTGCTGCTTTACTTATTATGGGAATCGCAGGTGGTGCTGTGCTTCCTTTAATTTATGGCGAAGTATCAAAAATGATGGGATCCATTCAACTTGGATATATTCTAATGATTCCCTGTTATCTTTTTATTTTATATTTCGCTACGACAGGGTACAAGGCAGGAAAAAAATAAATTATGGAAATTGTACATATAGCGGCAGAGTGTTATCCAGTAGCCAAAGTAGGCGGCTTGGGTGACGTGGTAGGTGCACTGCCTAAGTATCAATGTGAGTTGGGGCATGTTGCCAAAGTAGTAATGCCAATGTATCGTACAAAATTTTTGATTGATAACCAATGGGAGTTGGTTCATGAAGGTGATCAGCATATTGGCCCTCATAATTTCAAATATGCTGTGATTCGGGAAAAGACCAATAAACTGGGTTTTGATCTTTATCTTGTTGACATAAACGGCTTACTCGATCGTGAAAAAGTTTATGGATATGAAGATGATACCGAGAGATTTCTTGCTTTCCAAACTGCTGTGTGCGACTGGATGAATAAATGGCAACATGTGCCGGATATTATTCATTGCCACGATCATCATACTGCATTGATTCCCTTCATGGTTAAATATTGCTTTGAGTTCAGACAAAAATTAGCTGAAGTACCTACAGTTTTTACTGTACACAATGCACAATATCAAGGTTGGATAAGCTGGGATAAATATTACCTGCTCCCTGCATTCGACTCCTGGAAATGGGGCATGTTGGATTGGAATAAGACTATCAATCCCATGGCAGCAGCTGTAAAATGCGCATGGAAAGTAACTACTGTAAGTAAAAGTTATCTGGAAGAAATGCGAGATGCTGCTAATGGATTAGAAAATCTTTTTCAATTTGAACAAGGAAAAAGTATGGGCATCTTAAACGGAATTGATACCGAAGTATGGGATCCGCACACCGATACCATGATTGCTAAAAATTATAATACCGAATTTGTTGAAAAAGGTAAATGGAAAAACAAAAAGGAAATAGCCGGGCAGTTTGGGCTTGATCCTGATAAACCTTTGATTTCGTTTGTGGGTCGATTAGTGGGAGAGAAGGCGGCAGATTTATTACCTGACGCTATCAGTCAGTCTATCTATCAACATCATGGAAATGTAAATTTTCTGGTGTTAGGTTCTGGCGATCCTTTGGTTGAAAACCAATTAGACCAAATGAAAAATCAATTTAAAGGATATTTCAATACCTATATTGGTTATAGCGAGCCATTGAGTCATCTAATTTATGCTGGCTCCGATTTTTTATTAATGCCAAGCAGGGTAGAGCCTTGTGGATTGAATCAATTATATGCATTGCGATACGGCACAGTGCCAGTGGTAAGAAGTATAGGCGGATTGAAAGACACCGTAACCGATATGGGCACCGGGCAGGGCACCGGTATCCGGTTTGATCAGGCTTCGGTTGGCGATATTACTTATTCCGTAGGTCGTGCACTTGATCTTTACAATAATAAACCTGACCTTTATACATGGATGCGCAGCCACATGATGACTATTGACCATAGCTGGGATAATGCGGCTCAGCAATACATCGATCTATATCAATCATTGAAATAATTGGGTTATGAGTAAAAGAACAATTTCAAACAGTGAAGAAATACTTTCCGTTATATTGGGAGGTGGCGCAGGATCCCGATTGTATCCATTAACATCCAATCGTTCTAAACCTGCTGTACCGGTAGCCGGGCGATATCGATTAGTTGATATTCCCATTTCAAACTGTCTCAATAGTGGACTAGGTAGAATGTTTGTATTAACACAATACAATTCGGCTTCACTCAACCGGCATATTAAAAACACTTATCATTTCAGTGCTTTTTCAAAAGCATTTGTTGATATTCTTGCAGCGGAGCAAACGCCTGACAATCCTGCCTGGTTTCAGGGCACAGCGGATGCAGTTCGTCAGGGACTAAGACATATTGAACCTTTTGAAAGCGAGTATATATTAATTCTATCCGGAGATCAACTCTATCAAATGAACTTTGCAGAAATGCTGGACAACCATAAAAAATTGGGTGCCGATATTTCAATTGCAACCATTCCAGTGGGCGAAAGAGAAGCACCTGAATTTGGGATTCTAAAATCAGCCGGTGGTTATATTACTTCATTTATTGAAAAACCAAAAAAAGAAATTTTGCCTGATTGGGTGAGCGATACCGGAGTTATAATGAAAAACATGGGAAGAAATCATTTGGCCTCCATGGGTATTTATATTTTCAACAGAAAATTATTGTTTGATCTTTTAAGAACTGAATTTGCAAAAGCAACTGATTTTGGCAAAGAAATTATTCCTGCAACCATTCATAAATATAAAGTAGCCAGTTTTCAATATGAAGGTTATTGGACTGATATTGGGAATATCTATTCTTTCTTTGAAGCCAATCTGGCACTTACTCAGGAATTGCCCGACTTCAATCTTTTTGATAATGATAATGCCATTTACACACGTCCGCGAATGTTGCCCCCTGCAAAAATTAATGGTACTACTATGGATAAGGCTTTGGTTTCTGAAGGCTCTATAATCAATGCTTCAAGGGTGGAAAATTCTGTTATTGGAATTCGTTCCAGAATCGGACACAATACCAAGCTGATCAGCACTTATGTAATGGGGAGTGATTATTATGAAACAATAACTGAAATCACTAATGCTCAACATGCCGAAATTCCTTTGTTGGGAATTGGAGAGAGATGTTTTATTAAAAACGCTATTCTCGACAAAAACGTAAGAATTGGAAATGATGTAAAAATTGAAGGTGGCAATCATTTGGAAAATATTGACACACCTTTAGTTACAGTTAAAGACGGAATTGTTGTAGTAAAGAAAGGTGCTATTATTCCAAATGGGTTTGTACTTTAAATACAGATTTTAAGAATTTAATTTTTGGATTAGATCAAAGAAATATATTCCAAACAGATTGTTGACCCCAATTGCCCCAGTCGCTGGTAGCTTTTTTTACTTTTTCTAATAGCTCGTTTCCTTTTCTTTTCTTACCACCCGTAGGTGCTTTGATGATGCTGGTATTAACCCCGTTTACCTGAAGTTTAGTAGCAATCCAACTGGTGTGCATTCGGGGAATGGTAACAGCCATAATCATCCCTGGTAAGCCATGTAATCCCATAGGGCCTCCGCTTACGGTTATTTCATCAGTATAGAATGCAAATACATAAACGCTATCAAAAATAACTCCCGTTGCCTTTCTGCACATAAAACCTGCGAACTCCCTTGTTTCATTTGGCGAAAGTTTCCATTCAATTTTCATTAATGAATCGCTCAGATTATAAGTGTCATCAAATACAAATTTTTTGTCAATAAAGGTTTGTGTATTGTAGTCGTTGTACCAGATATCATCTTCATTTTCACCTTGATCAAAAGGGGTCTTGGTTGTTTCGTCTTTTCTTTCAAACTTGTATAAAGACTGATTGTTGTCAAACGTAAGCCCATAATACTTTGTAGAAAACTGAGGTAATTTATCTTTCATCATTTCAGCCCATATACCATCGCCAAAGGTTTTATGATTATTCACTTTTACTTCATACTCTATTTTGCCAGCGTTAATAAACAACTGTGCTTCCGACCTCATTGAAATGAAAAATATAGATATAAAAATAGCTTGTTTCATTTTTTACTTTTTTTAGAATCCTTTTGCAGGTTTACCGTTTTTTGAAATATTCCACCTTAAACTAAGAAGCCAGAAACGTCGTAGTGTTGTATAATAATTCTCTGTAAAACTATAACTATTGAAATTTCTGCTATAACCTCTGTTTTCATCAAGTATATCATTAATGTTAAATGATACTTCCAAAGCATTGTTTTTAAAAAAACGTTTGGTCAATCCTGCATTCCAGGTCGTGTAATTATTGTTTTGTGTAAACCTTGGATCTTTTTGCCTTATCTCCAGATTGACATTCGTATTCAATTCAAAACTTTTGAGAAAATAAACTCTTGCATTTGCCCAGGTTTCTAATTGCCAATAGTCGGAATTAGCTGATGTACTAATGCTTGCTTTTGATTTATTAAGTGTAAATGTAGGAGCGATGTTGAAATCAAATTTATTCTCTACGTATTTCCCTGCATTTACTCTGATACCGTAGCTGGTGGTGTGAGTGATATTTTTAATATTATTCAGATATTCAATGCTTCGGTAAGTTGAAACAGTGGGGCCAATGCCCAACCTTAATTTTGATTTGGGTAATTTAAAATTATAATCGCTATAAAGATTTAAGTTGTAGTTACCATTAGCATTTATTGTTTGGTAAGTTCGTTTGCCCACACTATCTACTATGCTGGATTGAACAAAAGCATTTTGTGTAGTATTAAAATTAAGACTACTCCATAAACCTTTTTCTTTTAATACATTGTAAGAGCCAAAATTCATATTTAAGTTGTGCTGGAATGATTGCTTTAAATCCGGATTGCCAATATAAATATTGAGAGGATCGGTATTTACTCTTATGGGCTGTAGTTGGTCGAGGGATGGAGCAGTAGTTGATCCATTATAATTGAATCTGAAATTTTGACTGGGTTTGGGTTTAAAAGAGTAAGAGAATCTTGGGAAAAAATTGGTGTAGTTGTAATTTCTATTTAAATCCTTAGACAGGTCTTTCTGTATAAAATGGCTAAATGCAACTGATGTACCAAATGAGAAATTGTATTTCTTTTTATTCACCCTAAAATTCAACCCCGGAGTATTTACCAGTTGATTAAATATAAAGTCATTACTTAAACTGTCAATTCTTTCTTCGTATTTGCCGTTTGCATCTTTTCTATTGGTAATTCGATCATTTGCATTATTCTTATATGAAAATAAATAGCTCAGCTCAAGATAGAAGTCTTTGGCCAGCGGCTCCGTATAGGCGATTTTGGTGGAGATGCTGTTACTTTCATTGTGTCGCAGATTTCGTTGGTCGGTAGTATCAGTATGATTCAACAAACCTTTATCATAATACTTGTTTAATGAATACAGTAAACCGTCACTGCTGGTTTTGTACCATGAAAAATCAGTATTCACCGATAGCGTTCTTGAAAGCTTTTTAAACTTATGTCGCCAAAGCAAAGTAGTGGTGATGCTGCTGTTTTCTGTATTATTATTGCTATTTCTGTCGCTGTTGTTGATGCTGTCTTTGTTTTCGGTAAGTGACTCCGAAAAAAAGTGGGAATCACTTTTTGAATTCTTTCTGTTGATTCCAGCTGTCCATTTTAAGGAGTTGGAAGAGTCTAAATTCAAATCCATTGTCAGATTATAAGCATGTTTCACAGTTGAGTTAAATCGATTGGTATAGTTATTTGTCAGCCAACTGCTATCGGGCAAAAAAGTTCTGGAAAAAGTAGAACCATTCATTGGTGCATTTACTTTATTATACTTATACCCGTTATTAAAACTCTGCTTATTGTCTTTCCCAAATTTATTACTGTAGTGTAAACCACCGCTCCAGTTTTGTGGGATGCCATTTTGCCCGCCACCAAAAGATTCATCTTCACTGGATGATATAGACATGTACATGCCACCGCCATCTTCTGTCATTCCCATCTCTATTCCGGAATTACTTCCACCATAATTTTGTGCATCCTGCCAGTCCAGATTAGTTTGACCCGTATTACTCATGATGCCATAAGCAGCCAGTTTTCTTTTATTTTTAAACGCATTGACCATGGCACTGTTATTATATTTATCCTTTAACCCACCACCCAATTCAACTTTGCCGAAATATCCTTTCTGTTGCTTCATTTTCAGGTTAATGGTTTTATCTTTTACACCATCATCAATACCTGTAAATTCTGCCTGATCACTTTTCTTATCAAACACCTGCACTTCTTTTACAGCATCAGCTCTCAGATTTTTGGTTGCAATACCTGGGTCGGTGCCAAAAAACTCTTCACCATCAACTAATACTTTAGTAACCTTTTCGCCCATAGCGGTTATTTTCCCGTCTTTATCTACCTGGATGCCGGGTAATCTTCTTAATAGTTCTTCAACATTGGCGCCTGCTCTTACTTTAAAGCTATCTGCTGTATAAACTGTTGTGTCGCCTTTTATTCTGATGGGGGAGCCTGATTTTACAATTACATCTGCCAATAATTTGGTTTTGGGTGTCATGAAAATTTGCCCCAGATTATTTTCACCCGGTTTGAGATTAATGATATCAAAAAAATCGCCCATATAGGGATGTGTAACCATCAATAAATAATTTCCTTCAGAAACCTGACCGATATTAAACTTTCCGTCTTTTGTTGCTCTTGTAAACTTTAAAAGCGCAGAATCGTTTTGTCGCAAAATTGAAACGACCGCATTTTCAGGATTCTTTTTTTCTACTGAATCGGTAACTGTACCTTTAATAGAAGATTGAGAAAAGGCTTTGAAAAGTGTAAAAGTTAAGAATAAAACAAGCAGGACTTTCTTCATTACAGAAGTGGTTTTGATTGGGCTTCGGAAAATATTTAATTTTTGAAGTGCGAAACTAAAATACAGACTTGATTATGTTTTGCCGTTTATAACAAACTTTTGTTAAAGAAAATATGTCTGAAAAAAAGCGTAAGAAAAAGATACGGGATTCAAAATCTGAAACGATTGCAATGCCATCTGCATTGAAGTATGAGGAAAATCATTTTATAGATACTTCAAAAACGGTATGGAACTATTCAATGCTTACAGATGAAGATGTTTCCAATTTCAAAGAAGGCACTCATTATCAACTCTACAAAAAATTTGGTTCTCAAGCTGTATTTATTAACGAAAGATGGGGCATGTATTTTTGCGTATGGGCACCCAATGCCACTTCCGTTTCCGTAAAAGGCAATTTTAATAATTGGAAGAATAATGAATTTGAACTTTTTCCCCGATGGGATAAAAGTGGCATCTGGGAAGGCTTTATTCCAGGGCTCAAATGGGGTGAGGCTTATAAGTATCACATTATTGGTTTTGCCAAAAGAAAATTAGATAAGGGTGATCCATTTGCCAATTATTGGGAACTGCGACCAGCCACGGCAAGCATTACCTGGGACATGTATTATGAATGGCAAGATGCTGAATGGATAAAAAAAAGAAAGAAACATATTTCTCTCAAAGCCCCCTGGAGTGTATATGAAGTACATCTGGCAAGCTGGCAAAGACCTGATAAGAACGACGAGGATAGTTATAATACTTATGATGAGATAAGAGAACGACTGGTACCTTATGTACTGGAAATGGGTTTTACCCATGTTGAGTTAATGCCGGTAATGGAACATCCCTTTGATGGTAGCTGGGGTTATCAATGCACCGGTTTTTTTGCGCCTACATCTCGATTTGGAAATCCGCAGGGCCTTATGCGTTTAATAGATGCATTTCATCAGGCAAATATTGGTGTGATATTAGACTGGGTACCATCTCATTTTCCTTATGATGCACATGGACTGTTTATGTTTGATGGCACACATACTTATGAATATGCAGACATGAGAAAAGGATTTCATCCTGACTGGAACAGTTATATTTTTAATTATAAAAGAGGGGAAATAAAATCTTTCTTAATCAGTAGTGCCCGATTTTGGTTCGATCTTTTTCATATTGATGGCATCAGGGTAGATGCGGTGTCTTCTATGCTCAAATTAAACTATTCACGCAATGAAGGAGAGTGGGAGCCCAATGAACATGGAGGGGATGGAAATCTGGAAGCCATTGCATTTGTAAAAGATTTAAATGAAACCATCTTCAGGGATTTTCCTGATGTACAAACCATAGCAGAAGAAGCTACCGACTGGCCCGGCGTATCAAAACCCACATGGAAGGATGGGCTGGGTTTTGGTATGAAATGGATGATGGGCTGGATGCATGATACGCTGGACTATTTTAAATTCGATCCCATTCTCCGACAGTTTCATCAAAATAAATTTTCATTCAGTATGATGTATTATTATGATGAAAATTTTATGCTGCCACTAAGCCATGATGAAGTTGTACATGGCAAAAGCCCTATGCTTTATAAAATGCCGGGAGATGAATGGCAAAAATTTGCCAACCTGAGATTGCTTTACACTTATATGTGGACCCACCCAGGAGCTAAGTTGCTTTTTATGGGTAATGAATTTGGTCAGACTAATGAATGGAATTATAAATCTGAACTGCAATGGGAATTATTAAAATTTGATCATCATCGCCAATTGAAAGACTGCGTGGCTACACTCAACCAATTGCTTAGACATGAACCCGCTTTATTTGAAAATCAATTTAACCAGAAGGGTTTTGAATGGATTGATCTGGAACACAGACAGGAAACTGTTATTAGTTTTAAAAGAAAGGGAAAGAAAAGAGATGATGACCTGCTCATCATTTTGAATCTGACACCTGTTGTACGCAACGACTGGGAAATCGTAACAACCGGAAAACTTTATACCAAAGAAATTTTCAACAGTGATGAAAAAAAGTTTGGCGGCAGCGCAAACGTTTTCAATCCCCAAATCAGGTGCAATACGCTTGAGGCAGATCAAAAAAAATACAGTCTGCTCGTAAATTTACCTCCGCTTGCAGGAATCATTCTGAAATAATACTAATTTGGAATGGTTTTGGTTGAGAAATAACAGTTTGTATTTTGAAAACCGGAAACTCCAATATACTTTAGTTATGAGATTTAATAGTTCCAATCCTAAATTAAGCCCTATGTTACGTCCAATCCTGAGTTTTTGCTTACTGTTGATATTAGCACCAGTATTTTCACAAACATCATTCAATCAAATTAATGTCGGTCCTGATAGTTCCGAATTCTTTTTGCAAAAAGGAATACAGGAAAAGCAGAATGGAAGAAGACTGGAATCGTTGAAATATTTTGAAAAGGCAATCAGCTATGATGCAAACAATAAAGCCGTAACTACAGAACTGGCTTCAGCTTATCTTGACCTGCGTAAATATAGTCAGGCAAGATTGACCTTTAAAAAATTAGAAACACTGGGTGAAACAACTGCTGCTAACTACAAACAGATTCTGAACCTTTCATATCAGTTAAAAAATAATGAGGAGGTAATAGTTTATGCTAATAAATTGAAAAAAGCAGACCCATCAGAAAAAATTGCTTTCTTTCTGGGTAAGGTAAATTATGATTTAGAAAACTATGGTGAAGCCATAAAATACCTGAATGAAGCATCAAAAGAAGACCCCACAAATGCTGAAGTGCCCTATATGATTGCACACAGCTATGCTGACATGATGAATTACAAACTGGCTGTTCCCTTTTTCCAAAAAGCTATAGAGTTAAAACCTGATAAGGCTTACTGGATTTATGAGTTGGGTCTTATTTGTTATGCGATGAATGATGACAAAAATTCTTTGAAATACATACTGGAAGCAGGAGAGAAAGGGTTGAAAAGAGATAACGACTATTTAGAAAATCTGGGTATTGCTTATTTGAATGTTGGCGAGTTGGATGCCGGAGTTAAAATATTAAATGAAATATTGATAAAGCGCCCAAGCGATATGAATTTATTAAATATGATTGCTGAAGCATATTATTACAAAGGCAAATATGATCTTGCCATTGATTATTGGGATAAGATATTAGAGTTTGACAAAAAAGATTTTTCTGCTTTATATATGATAGGGATGGCTTATCAGAAAAAGGGTGGAAAAGAAAATACAGAAAAAGGTACCCGACTTTGTGATACTGCTATTCAAATGGATCCTACATTGTCAAATCTTCGTCAGAAAAAAATGATGGCAGGTCTTTAATCTGATTACAATTTCAAAAAATATTTACATCCTTTCGGGAACTTTAATGCCCAGCAATCCCATGCCCGATGCAATGACATTTGCAGTGAGCGATGACAACTGTAAACGAAATTGCTTTTTGGTATCAGTTTCTGCCAGCAATACAGAATGCTCAGTATAAAAAGTATTAAAACTCTTTGCCAAATTAAATACATAAATAGCAATAACAGAAGGATTATGCTCTGTAATAGCCTGCTCCAGCGTTATAGGATATTGCTCTAATAAAATGATAAGCTCCTTTTCTAATTTCAGAAGCGATTCTGAATTTTCAATAATATTTGCTTTTACAGTGGCTTCACCTGCTTTACGAAGTACCGATTTTATTCGGGCATGTGTGTATTGTATAAAGGGGCCGGTAAAGCCATGAAAATCTATTGACTCCTCAGGATTAAAAATCATTCTCTTTTTTGGATCCACTCTTAACAAGAAAAATTTCAGTGCACCCAAAGCCAAAGTATCATACAATTCTTTTAATTCTTCCCCGGTAAAATCTTTCACCTTTCCCAGCTCCTCAGTTTTTGTTCTGGCGACATTCACCATTTCAGTTATCATATCATCGGCATCTACAACGGTCCCTTCACGGCTTTTCATACGGCCACTGGGCAACTCCACCATACCATAACTCAAATGAAATATTCCATCAGCATAGGGCTTGTTTAGTTTTTGCAAAATAAGTTTAAGCACTTTCATGTGATAGTTTTGTTCATCTGCAATCACATAAATGCTTTGGTCGTATTTGAACTCTTCGTACTTCTGATCTGCCAGTCCTAAATCCTGAGTAATATAAACCGAAGTACCATCTTTTCTTAATACTAGCTTTTCATCAAGCCCATCGGCAGTAAGATCAATCCATACACTGCCATCTTCTTTTTTAAAAAATACACCGTCTTTCAATCCTGCATCTACAAATTGTTTTCCCAGTAAATAGGTATTGCTTTCGTAATACATTTTCTGAAAATCGGCACCAATTCTTTTGTACGTAATATCAAAACCATCATACACCCATCCGTTCATTTTGTTCCATAAGGCCAATACATCTTTATCACCTTTTTCCCAATCTACCAGCATCTGCTGTGTAGCTTTCATAATGGGTGCTTCTTTTTCCGCAGTAGCCTTATCCATTCCTTTCGCTACCCGTTCTTCTACCTGTTGCTTGAAAGTGTCGTTAAATTTTACATAATACTCACCTACAAAATGATCACCTTTAGTAGCCGTACTTTCAGGAGTAGCGCCATTGCCAAAAAGCTGCCAGGCTATCATGCTTTTGCAAATATGAATTCCTCTGTCGTTCACTATACAGCTTTTTACTGTTTCATAACCGCTTTTCTTTATAATTTCAGCAATACTCCAACCCAGAAAAATATTTCTGAGATGACCCAGATGCAAAGGCTTATTTGTATTGGGTGATGAGTATTCTACCATCACTTTTTGATTTTTAGGCAGGCCAAAACCAAATTGCGGATTACTGTATTGAGTATTTAAAAACTGTTTCCAGTAATTATCAGCTATGGTAAAGTTTAAAAAACCCTTTATTACATTGTAGGATATAAATAATGCAGGATGCGACTTTATTAAAGCATCACCTATTTCATTGCCCAATTGCTCGGGCGATTTCTTTAATTGCTTTACAAATGAAAATAAAACTAATGTATAATCACCCTCAAACTCAGGCTTGGTGGTATTGATGGTAAGGTCAGTTTCGCTAGTCTCAAAATCGTAATTATCTTTAAGTACCGCAGCTATCAGGGGTTTTATATCTTTTACGATGCTCATTTTCTTGGGTTATCCGGCAAATTTACAACCCGTTAATCCACAAACCATAAACTTTCCAATAACTTTGTCGGTTTATGCGAAAGCATTTACATAGCGCCAGAGATTTTGTATTGCCAATTATAGATTTTTTCTATCCGCCTTTTCGCAGGTTGATGAATCTGCAGACATTTCGTTACGCCGCCTCGGGTGGAGGCAATATGCTATTGGGATTTCTTGTATTTTTTTTAAGCTTTAAGTACCTGTTTCTTGAAAAGGAATTTCATTTTGGCTTTTATGCTTTCAAAGGGCATATTGCTGCATTATTCGTTTCCTTTCTGGTTACTTTTCCAGTTGGCTTTTTTATGTCGAAATATGTTGTGTTCAGCGATTCTAAAATGAAAGGCCGTATTCAGTTGTTTCGGTATTTCATGATTTGCATGTTTAACCTGGCACTCAATTATCTTTTGTTGAAAATATTTGTTGAAAACCTGAATATTTATCCTGTATTGGCACAGGTTATCACTACCAGTATTGTAGTTGTATTTAGCTACATTGCGCAGCGAAATTTTTCTTTTAAGGCTGGAGAAGATGACCCGGAGGCTATAGGCTAAAATCAATATTATCTACTTTGATAGCAAGGTTGCCATTACAATTGCTTCTAATGACTAAATGTTGTTGTAAAGGAAAAATGCCGTCCAGCTTAATGTCTTTTATTGCACCGTTGCTTTTTATTCCCTTCATCCATTCCTGGTTGAGCTGCTTATTGATGGTCGCTTTTGCAGAATCAATATAACCTGACAGATTGAATTTTGCATTTTGACTTATTTGCTTTGTAATCTTTTTATCAAACAACCAATCGGCAGAGCCTAATAATACATTTTTTGATTTTATATCAAAATCAACCTCAGTTACTTCCAGTGTTTTAGTAGCTTCATTATAAACCGGCTTCGCCAAAAGATAAACTATGCCTTTATTGGTGCCCGAAAAATTTACTTTGATAATAATTTTTTCATTACCTGTACTATACAGCCGGCAACTGTCAATGATGAATTTCTTTTTAATCAGCAATTTCTTAAAAGTAAACTGCATGCCGGCTACCTGATTGTTCAATATATGACTAAGCGAATCATAGCTTAAAACAGCATCCAGAAAAATATTAAACCCAGGCTGTTGTTTGTAGGTACCCAGGCTGGGAATCCATGAAGGCTCTTCAGCAGGCTTTTCAAAACTTATAACGGGCTTAGCCGAAAGTCCCAAAGAAATATTTAAAGAATCTCCTTGTGCTGCAATACTGTTAATACGAAATTGTTTTGGATTTATTTTTAACCAACCCAGGCTGTCAATATTATAAACTTTAGTCAGCTGATCCCACACCTGTTGAAAACGGGGTTTGAGATTGATGGAACCAAACTGCTGTTCCATGTCTTTCTTAGAAGCATCCAGTTCTTTTTTCAGGCTGTTCATTATTGATTTGGTAATATCCTGCCCCCAAAAGCATACTTCGCATTTGTTTAAAGGTTGTGGTTCGTTTCTTACAACATTCAGCTTTAGTTTATAGTTAGTAAAAATGGTGAGCGAATTGGTAAATGATACGTTCACTTTTCTTTCTCCCTCGCTACCAAAACCACAGTTACAGGTAGGCGTCCAGGGCGAAATGCCAATGCCACCTGCACATAGGCGGGAAGCACCCGATATTTTATAATAACCCGTAAAACCAATGACAAGCGAAGTGCCTGAAGCTTTCATAAGCAAAGGGCCGCGGCGAAAAAAATATTTATAACGGGTATCGCAACCATCATACACCCAATCATCAGGATAATTGGGTGAAGTAAAAACAGTATCCACATTTTTTTCTGCCATTTGATAAATGGGTTTCAGATTGATGGATATGGGAATATTAATTTCAGATACAGGTAAAGAATCCAATTTGAAACGGGTGGGAGAGAGTTCGGGGCTCCCTGGATTAATAGTCTGTGCAATAGCAACAGCATTAAGCAAAAAAAACAAAATTAGATTTATATATTTTCTCATTATTGCAAAATAAAATAATTTGATGTTGGCTACTCCATTTGAATTTGTATTGTGATATAAAATAAAAACAGATTTAATTATTTTAAATATCAATCGTGAATATTGTGTTTTAATTGTGATGCTTTTAAAAGAAAATGGGATGCTTCAGTATTTAAAAATGTATAAATTAGTCTTACTTAAATTAGAACTTCAAAATATTAGATTGACTAAATTTCCAGTAAAGAGCTAAGAAAAAAATGCAATAAAAAGAAATCTATCTACTATATAGACTAATATTTTATGTATATAATAGTATTTTTACGTGTCCACAAGCAAAAATACGTGAAAAACTTGCACAATTATTTTTTTTGATTTATGTTTGACACTTGTTAGTTAACTGTATTTCAGTTTCTCCACTCCTTTGAATCCCTTCTAAACAGAATCCCCTAGCTAAAGCCTTGAGCTAAACAGTTCTATTTATTGCGTATGCAGCATTAAGTAGGATCATTATTTTATTTTTTTTTAAAAAGCAGAAACATGAAAACGTATTTTACTTATGTAAGTAAAAATTTTTTTAATCGTACCTTAAAAGTTTCTATTCTTTTAATGTTTACCTATGTATTTTCTATTCAAAATGGAAAATCACAACAATTAGGTGGGAGTGGCAACCCTGCTCCTTTACATTCTGTTGGTTATTATACCCCGAGTTGTGGCTCTGGACCACAACTGAGTATTCAACCTTCGGTAAACTCAGTTAACAGTTCTTCTCACTATAGATGGCAGTATAAGAATGCCTCTGGAACTTGGGTATGTATTAACAATGGTGTTAATAATATAAAGGGCATCAGCTATAATGTTACTGGTGCAGTTTATGATAACACAAATAACCCTGGTCCATTGGTTTTTACTAATCCTGACATTGGATTAGAAGGTCTTGTGATCAGAGTTGTAATTTATGATGGTGCTACTCTTTCGGGCTGTAGCTTTCCCAACACTGTTTATAATGGTAATAGCTCTAGTGTGAATCTTACAATTTCAGTTTCAGGAGCTTCCTGTGGAGCTGCTGTAAAAATTGGCAACCATGTTTTCTGGGATAAAAATGATAACGGAGTTAAAGATGGAGCCGATGAAGCATGGCCTTGGAGTGGTTTCACTGTTAAATTGTACAGAGATCAAGATGCAAATGGAGTTGTAGATCCAGGTTGGGTAGTGCTAACTACTACAGTAGATGGAAATGCAAATTATCATTTCTCTAATATACCTCCTGGAAAATATTTTGTAAGATTAATAAATCCAAATCCATCTTATTGGTTTAAGTCTAATCTACATGGAGGCGATCCTAATAATGATATTGATAATGATAATAACGGTGTTACAAGTCTTTCTGGAAATACACAGATTGAAGGTTTGAACATGACATTAGCAACAGGTTCCGAACCAACAAATGATGGAGATGGAAATAATAGCAATTTGACTTATGATTTTGGCTGTTGGAAAACTAACGGTTTGGGTGATTATGTATGGGCTGATGATAATGCTAATGGTATTCAAGAAGCAAGTGAGGCTGGAATCCCTGGCGTAAATGTTGTGCTTTCCAAAGGTGCTACTACTTACACCACTTCTACTGATGCAAATGGTTACTATTATTTTACAGATATCGAAGATTTAGCAAACGGAGGATATAAACTAACTTTTACAACACCTTCTGGTTTTTCACCATCTCCCGCCAATCAGGGTGGAGATGACTCTAAAGATAGTGATCCTATTGGTGGTGTTATAAATGGAATAACTGTGCCAATGGGTACCTGGAATCATACTTTTGATGCAGGATTTGTACCTATCATGGGCTCCATTGGTGATAAAGTTTGGAATGATTTAAACAAAAACGGAATTCAAGATGCGGGTGAAGTAGGACTGTCGGGAGTTACTATTTCATTATATAATAATGTAGGTAATTTAATTTCATCTACCATAACAGATGCTTATGGTATGTATAAATTTGCAAATTTGCCTATTAATTCAGGCGGTACTAATTATCAGGTTCGTTTTAGTTTGCCTGCCGGATATATTTTCACTTCACAAAATGCAGACGCTGCAGGAATAACCGGAGCTGTAAATAGCGATGCAAATGTTACAACCGGAAGAACAAGTAATGTAACATTGACTTTTGCTACCCCAAATGTAACCTATGTTGATGCCGGTGTGTTTAAAACCGAACCTAACAGAATTGGAGATTTTGTTTGGAATGATTTGAACAAAGATGGTAAACAAGACGTAGGTGAACCTGGTATAGCAGGTGTTACAGTTACTTTATATGATAATTTGGGTAACCCTGTAAGAACCACTGTTACTGATAACAATGGATATTATGAATTTACAGATGTGCCAAATGGTACATATACAATTGGTGTTAGCTTACCAGTAGGATATCAGGTATCTCCACAAGATCAAGGTGGTGATGATGCAAAAGATAGTGACCTAAACCCTGCTACATTAAAAACAGCCCCATTTGTATTTAATGGTGGAGTAAATACAACTTTTGATTTTGGTTTGAATGTTACAGATCCTTCTAAAGCATCTGTAGGTGACTATGTATGGGTTGATCTCAATAATGATAACCTGCAAAATGCAAATGAACCAGGTGTCTCAGGTGTTACTGTACAACTTTATAATAGCTCAAATGTATTGGTAGCAACTACAACTACCGACGTCTTTGGTTATTATATATTCAATAATGTAAACCCCGGAAATTATTATGTAAAATTTTCTAATTTACCTGCGGGTTACAGTTTGGTTACAGCAGATGCAGGAGCTAATGATTATGTAGATAGTGATGTATCTAATGCAAACGGAGCAGGTACTACAGCTACATTTGCTGTTTTGGCCGATAATAATTATACACAGTATGATGCCGGTATTCGTGCCAATACCGCTTTAAATAGTATTGGCGATTTCGTTTGGTATGATTTGGATAAAGATGGCATTCAAGATGCTGGTGAAGCCGGTGTACCTGGTATTACAGTTACTTTATATAACGCCTCAACAGGAGCAGTTATAAAAACAACAACAACAAACGCTCAGGGACTATATATGTTTACAAATGTTCCAGCTGGAAGTTATACTGTTGGATTTAGCAATCTGCCTTCTGGATATACATTTACAAATACAGGTGCCGGAACTTCGGCTACTGATAGCGACCCAAATCCAAATACTGGACGTACTGGAACTATTACAGTAGCAGGTACTGGCAATGTAATTACTACAGTAGATGCTGGACTAGTTTCTAATCCAAATATATTTAATGCTAAAGCTGCATTAGGAGATAAAGTTTGGAATGATTTAAACAATAATGGTATTCAAGATGCTGGTGAACCGGGAATACCAGGTGTTACAGTTACCTTATTTGCTGCTGATGGAACTACGGTAATAGCTACTACAACAACTGATGCTTTAGGAAATTATATGTTCAGCAATCTAAATGCAGGATCTTATATAGTTGGCTTTAGCGGCTTACCTGCGGGTTATGTATTTGGAACAAAAGATGCAGGATCTGATGATTCAAAAGACAGCGACGCGGATATAGTAACTGGTAAAACAGGACCTGTAACATTATTAGCTGGACAAATAAACACTACAGTTGATGCTGGAGCCAGAAATACAACAACTCTGGCAAACTTAGGAGACCGTGTTTGGAATGATCTTAACGGTAATGGATTCCAGAATACAGGGGAAACAGGAATTCCAGGAGTAAGTGTAATTTTAATGAACACTTCAGGAACAATTCTTAAGAATACTGTTACAGATGCTAATGGAAACTATCTGTTTACAGATCTTGCAGCTGGCACCTATAAAGTATCCTTTGGCAATTTACCTGCTGGTTTTGTTGCTACTACCAAAGATGCCACCCCAACTAATGATGCTACCGATAGCGATGCGGATCCAATAACTTTAACGACAGGCAATATCACATTAGCTGCTGGTGCAACAGATCTTAAATGGGATTTAGGTTTAAAAACAACAACACTAGCTTCAGTTGGTGATTTTGTTTGGAGTGATGTTAATGGAAATGGTCAACAAGATGCGGGAGAACCAGGAATTGCTGGAGTGCTTGTTACACTATACAATAATTCGGGTACACCTGTAGCCTCTGCAGTTACAGATGCAAATGGAAAATATCTATTCGTAAATGTTACACCCGGCACATATACAATTGGCTTCAGTAACCTGCCATCTGGTTCTACATTTACGACAAAAGACAATGGTGCAGATGGTACTGACAGTGATGTAAATACCGGTACAGGTAAAACAGACTCATTTACTTTGACAGCTGGTCAGTCTGATCTTACAAAAGATGCAGGACTTATCGTTAATAGAGCCGCTGTGGGTAATTATGTATGGTTTGATAAAAACAGCAATGGTATTCAAGACGCAAATGAACCACCTTCAGCAGGTGTTACGGTTACATTATATAACAGTTCTAATATTCCAGTAGGATCAGCTGTAACTGATGGCAATGGATACTACTTAATAAATAATATACCTGTAGCTACAGGTGGTGAAAGTTTTACAATTAAGTTTACTGATAAACCTGCCAATTCCATATTTACCACTAAGAATGCTGCAGGTAGTACTGCTGATAACAACAGTGATGCGAATACTTCAACTGGCATTACAGATGTATTTACCTTAAACCCCGGTCAGATACGTCTGGATCAGGATGCTGGGTTGATTCAGTTTGTAAATCTATTTGGTAATGTATGGCATGATGTAAATGCATTAGATGATAATTTGGTTAATAATAGTGGCGCTTTAACTTCTCCACCCGCTGTAAGTATTCCAAATGGTTTAAGAGTTTATCTGGTAAATACTACAACTGGTTTAATAGAAAGAGTTGGTTTTGTAAACGCTTCAAACGGAACATATAGCTTCCTTAATATAATGCCAAACACAAACTATGCTGTTTATTTAAGCCAGCAGGTTGCCAGTGTTGGATCTGTTCCTCCACCAGTTACATTACCTGATGGATGGAATCATACTGGGCAAAAACTGGGAATTTCTCCAGGTAGTGATGGTATTCCTGGTGATGGCAAGTTGATTGTACCTGTATTTAGTACAGATGTACATAATGCCAATTTTGGAATAAGACTAAAAACAGGCGAAGTAGTAATTGGATAAAAACAAAACAAACTGTCCGGTGACTGAATTTGCCGGGCAGTTTTTTCAAATATTTTTTTTAAAACCTAAAACAATGAGCACACAAAAAAAAATCTACACAATTCTGACATCTTTGCTTGTAATAAGCACTGTGTCAAAAGCCCAGGTATCCACATTAGAGATGGTTACTGGGACACCTACAGATAATACTTATAATTTACCTGTAGTGGGCTATAATTTTGGAACAACAACTTCAGATCATGTTGTAACTTTCTTAAAAGATGTTGCCAATAACAGCATATTTACAAACTATTCACCGATACCGGGTGGTCCTGTTACAGCTACATTTTCATTTTTGCAGCAAAATTATACAGGATTTAATTATGGACAGGCCGGTAATCAATTAAACTCGGGACTATCATTTGGAGCTGGTCCAAGTTTATCTACTGGGGGAACGGTTCAAGAGCCAGGAAAATTAAACAGTTATGATATTATGAATGCTTTTTATGGAGCAGGAACTGGGCCAAACAATAGCATGTTTACTTCAAATCTTGGATTTCCTGGTCAAGGAATCAAAGGTGAAGCTGGCGGGCCTCTTGCAGAAAATGACATTAACAGTGGAGTAGAAGTTTTTACAGCCGCACAAAGACTTTATGATCTTGGTGCTGCTTACGGTACAGCAAACAGGTACGATTATGGTACTTTAAGAATTACTTTTAGCAGGTATGTAAAAGACCCGGTTTTACATATTGCCGGACTTGGAGGTTCTTATAGATACCTTCCAAACGGCCAACCAGATATTCCTGCAAATTATCTCTCTTCATATTTTTCAACTGAATTAGAATTGATAGGCCCTGGTTCACCTGTAAAATTATCTGGTAATCCTTTTTTAATTACTTCTGGCAAAAACATTCTTAATAATGCGACTATACCCAACGGTGGCTCGCAGACCAATCTTGGCAATTTCAATAATTATGGTGCTGCTACTGGTAGTGTGCAAATATTAGGCACATTTAAAACCATTACACTCAAAGTATGGTTAAGAGGTTGTGATGCATCTAATTTCGGTTGGTCATCTCCTGGAATTGGCGTAGTAACTGGTGCAACCCGTGCTCCGCTTACAGGCGATGTTTGGATGTTGTCTACAAGCTTTGAAGAGCAACAATTAATTACTTTGCCTTCAACAGGAGTTACGCTGAATGCGAAACTTACAGGAAACGATGTTGCAATAAGCTGGAAAACTTTGACTGAGTTAAATACTGATCATTTTGATATTGAAAGAAGTAGTGACGGATTAAACTTTGTAAAAATAAGTGCGAAAGCGGCTGCTGGTTATAGTACCACAGAAATTAACTATGCAGATATTGATGCGAATATGACAACAGATGTTTATTATTATCGTTTAAGAATTGTTGATCAAGATGGGCGATCTACTTATAGCAATATTGCAATTGTCAAGAAAGCCGGCGGAATAAAAGGAGTAAGAGTTTTCCCGAATCCTGCTAATAGCAATGTTAGTCTGGAAATCTCTAATCTTAAAGGTGATTATTTCGTAAATATTTTCAATCAAGCAGGTCAAATTGTTTACACCAGAAGAATTAATGTACAACAAGGAGTGCAGTTTGTGCCAATAGAAAGAGGTAGCTTAAGCGCTGGTTCTTATCTTGTGCGTGTAAAAAGTGTAGATGGTGATGAGCAGTATATACAAAAAGTTTTATTTCAATAATTGAACTGTTTGAAAAAATCCCTACTGTTTATTTAATTCTTGATAAACAGGCGAAAAATTAATTCAGCTGCTTTTGTGCTCAAAAGGGTTTACAGCTGACATAGAGGGCCTCCTTTTTGGGGGCCTTCTTTTTTTTTTGATTGTTACTTAACTTACTTTGCAATCAAAAAGCATATCACCCTGGTGAATACAATTATAGATAGATTAAAACATTTTCATCCCATCAGAAAATTGGTTTATTTTTTTGTAGGATTGTTTTCCTATCCTGGAATAGCAATAGTCAATAAACTCAAAATTTCCGGCACTGAACATATAAAAGATCTGCCCAGGCGCAATGTGTTATTTGTAAGCAACCATCAAACTTATTTTGCAGATGTCATTACATTCTTGCATATTTTTTGTGCGGTAAAATGGGGCAAGCAAAACAAATTGGGCATACCTTATTACCTGCTCAATCCATTTACAAGAGTAAATTATGTGGCAGCAGAACAAACCATGAAGGGCAGTTTCATCAGCCGGCTTTTTTTGCTGGCCGGCGGATTGACGGTAAAACGTACCTGGAACAAAGACAGTAAGGAAAAAAGAAAAGGGTTGGATGCTTCAGATACCCGCAAAATATTTAAAGCATTGGAAAATAATTGGGTTATTACTTTTCCGCAGGGAACCACCAAGCCCTTTGCCCCTGGAAGAAAAGGAACGGCATTAATCATCAAACAAACTAAGCCCATTGTCATTCCTGTTGTTATCAATGGTTTTTGGCGGGCATTCAATAAAAAAGGACTACGGTTTAAGAAAAAAGGAACACAACTATCTGTTGCTTTTAAGGAGCCGCTCACAATAGATTTTGAAGCAAGTACTGAATCTATTCTTGCGCAGATAATGGATGCTATTGAACAGAGTAAGGGCTATATGATGAAAGGCCGCCATCATATACTTGGTGCAAACAAAATGAAGATAAACTGATTGTAAATTAATCTTTCACAAACAAAGCGTTAGCTTAGCGGCATCATTTGGTTTTAATTTGCCGTAAAGGAACACCCACAATTTTTTCGCAATTCCTTTTCCACTTTCATCACTTTCCTTTCCGTGTCTCCATTTAATGGAAATGTGCGTTGGCCAAGTGAAATTATTGAGTTTGCCGCTCAATACTTCATTTACAATTTTTTGTTTGAAGGCTTCGGTGTAAAATAATTGCTGCGTTCCCCGCCGGTTGGAGCTCTGTTTTTTACTTCCCGATGTATCGGGACTTGTTTTACGTCGCATTTTTTTGTCCTGTTTTAAGTTGACTTATCCACATTTTTGGAGTCAACCTATTTCAGGACTATACAATGACCGCTAACGTTTCGGGGGTTTGCGATGGCGGGGAGTTTTAGCACAAAACTTCATTCGGAGAACTGAACTTCCACCTTGCACAAATGTGTCTGCGAAGCACGGAACCCCCGCTATCGCAAACCCCTTGTTAGCGGCTGCTCTTTTGTCCATCCGAAGTTTTTACAATCAAATTTATGGAGGTCTTATGTTTCATGGTCATAAGTGTTCAGCCCTTTGATTATTCCTGAATGAAGTTTCATTTTCATTCTTTCGTCTAATTCAGTCCGCTCGTTACGAATAATTGAAAAGTATTCAGTCTGTCCGTTAACTTGGTTAATGTTCATAATTACTCCGAGGCGGTAAAGAAATCTCATAAGCGCCTGTGGACTTTTCTCAATGTTTTTATTTCTACCTCGTAGAAAAGTTTGAGTAAAGTGATATTTAGTAAAAGGTCTTTCTCCCAATGCCCGCAAAAATGCCCAAAGTGTTTTAGTGTGCTTGATTTGAGGTCCAATCTCATTTGCAATTTCTCCAAGCAACCATTCTGAATATCTTTTTTCAGCGTTGAAAAAAGTTCGGTAATCAAGTTGGTCGGAGTCCTTTACTTCACGCTGAATGTATTTGCAGAATTGAACAATATCCCTTGGACGATGAAAGGAGCGGTGAACGATATATTTGAAAGGTTTGATTTTGTAACCCTCATCCAAAATATCCATTTCATCATCTTTGAATAAAAAGTGAAACGGGCTTTTGTCCGTGATTGTAGCATTGCTCGTTGTAATTCGCTTGTTTATGAGTTGTAGCAATGGAGCGTTGTGCCAATCTCTTGCATTTATTATTGACCAATTGAGTAAGTATTTATGGTCATCCCATCTCGCACTCTCCGGGTCGTAGGCATTTATTTCATAGTAAATGTCAGAGCGTAAGTAGGCAATTACTTTTACGGGAAGTTTCTCGTAGTCAAACAGCAGGTTCAGTCCGTAAATTGCTTTGAATAAACTTATAATACACTGAAAGTATGCGTTATTGTTAATGTAGTTTGTATAGTTATCGTCAAGTTGGTCAAATTGAATTATGTATTTCCTAGTCCTTGTCCTTTTCAAATAACTTCTGATAAGTTGTTCAAGTCGCTTGTTTATCGCTGTGATGTTGTCAAAACCGTCACCTAAGTCCATTTCTTTTCCTGCGCTTTTTGAGCCACTAAAAAATTTGAACTGCAAGCCAGCTTCAGATTTTGTAGTTGTCGTTGTAACCTTCTGATGCAATTCTGTTAAGTCAGTCCCGAAACGATGCTCAACATATTTTTTTAGTTCTTTGTATTCTTCGTCAACTTTTGCAGTCTGGTCTTTGATAATTTGAGCAGCAATTTCCGAAAGAATAATGTTGCGCCAAATGCTTTGATATTGATTAGGTTTAGAGAAATCATCGTCAGAAAGTTTAAGAAGTTTCTCAAAGGGGAAGTTTTGAAAGGACAAATTTTCCACTAAAACGCCTTGCTTGAATTGTTGCTCGTAAATCCAAGTGTAGATTGCAGATTTACCTGTGCCTTTCCTTCCGATAACAAAAAATTCTTTGCCATTTACAAGTTTGTTCCAAAAGTTCTTATCCAGAAAGTAGCTTGAAAGGTGCTTGTCATTTAGTCCATCAATTGAACCGAAGTCAATCGCTTTGATAATTCGGATTTTGTCTTTTAATGTCATGGCATATTGTTTTATGTAAATGTAAAAGTTTCAGTTTACGCAACTGCTTCAACGGAGCGTTAGAGTTGCCGCTAACGGTTCGGGGCTTGGCGAAGGTGGCGAATACGAAGCACTAAACTGTCTGCCGGCACTGCACTTGATACGAAGCACAAATGTTCAATTAACCACTGAGCCGCCACTTTCGCTAAGCCCATGTTATCGGCTGTTCTTCTGTCCGTCCGAAGTCGTGTCGCTTGAAGTCCGCACCAAAATTTATTCATCGTCTGTCGGTTCAATTTGTTCTGTTAGTGTCATACGAAGCCATAAGTAACCAAGTGTCCCTGCTACAAGAGAAGCAATTAGGATTGCAATTTTTGATTGTGTGATTAGGTCTGGATTGTCAAACGCAAGTAGCGTAATGAAGATAGACATTGTAAAACCAATACCGCCTAAAAGTCCAACACCGATTACTTGTTTCCATTTCAAGTCCTGGGGCAATGCACAAAGTCCAAGCGAAACGGTTATGAAACTGAAAAGAAAAATACCAAGCGGTTTGCCAACTATAAGTCCCGCAAAAATTCCAATGCTGTTTGTCTGCGTTAAACCTGTCTGCCAACCGCTGTCAATGGTGATGCAAGTGTTAGCCAAAGCGAACAAAGGCAGAATGAAAAAGGCAACAGGTTTATGTAACCAATGTTGCAAAATGTAAGAAGGTGATTTTTCTCCTCCGTCACCAAATGGAATTGCAAATGCTAATAAAACTCCCGTAATTGTCGGATGCACTCCTGACTGTTGCATAAAATACCACATTGCAACACCGCCAATGAGATACGGAATAAGGTTGTGAACTTTCAGTCGGTTTAAGATTAGCAACACCCCAAAAATGCCAAGTGCTAAAAACAAGTTTGTAAATGCTAACGAACTTGTGTAGAAAATTGCGATAACAATGATTGCTCCCAAGTCGTCAATAACGGCTAATGCTGTCAACAAAACTTTGAGTGAGGCAGGAACACGATTACCTAAAAGCGAAAGTATGCCGATTGCAAAAGCAATGTCTGTCGCCATTGGAATACCTGCACCCGATTGTGTGTCTGTCCCAAAGTTGAAAAGTAAAAACAGTCCCGCAGGAACAACCATACCGCCAAGTGCCGCAAAGATTGGAAGCGAAGCGTTCTTCAAACTTGAAAGTTCTCCGATGTAGATTTCTCTTTCAAGTTCTAAACCGATGAGCAAAAAGAAAACGGTCATTAGTCCGTCATTTATCCAATGTGTTGAACTGTGTCCGCCAAGTTGGAAATGCCACAACTGTAAATAGTTGTCTTGAAGAAATGAGTTTGCAAGCAAAAGCGAAAGTGCTGTGCAACAAATAAGCAAAATGCCACCCGATTTCTCGCTGTCAAAAAACTCGTTGAATAGTCGGGTTAATTTCATTTTTTGTCCTGTC
>Ga0073902_10000056_pt1 | contig 83735 bp, 62 predicted proteins | sample KloWWTmeKNB19Kit_FD_66667 | JGI IMG/M metagenome (GOLD analysis project Ga0073902, IMG submission 66667) | Active sludge microbial communities from Klosterneuburg, Austria, studying microevolution and ecology of nitrifiers - Klosterneuburg... | ecosystem: Engineered > WWTP > Aerobic digester >...
AAAAGTGAAAAACGAAAAACTGACAAGGAAAGAAATCATTGACAACCGCTTAAAACAAGCGGGCTGGAATGTGACTGACCGAACTCAGGTGATTGAGGAATTTGATATTCACTTGACAGTGGTTGAAGAAGCTGAACAATTTGCTGAAGAATTGCACAATGAGCATCCGCATATAACCATTGATTTGCTTCGCAAGGTTTACAACCACCGCAAAGCTGCATTGGTGCATTTCATCAAACACATTTTAGGCATTTCGCCATTAGAAACTTTTGCCGAAACCGTAACCAAAGCATTTGATGATTTTGTTTCTAAACACAGTTACCTCAGCAGCCGGCAACTACAATTTCTGGATTTGCTTAAAAACCTTGTGTTGGAGAAAGGAGAGATAAGTAAACACAACCTAACTGAATCTCCATTCACGATGATTCATCCGGAAGGCATAAGAGGAATATTCAATCAAAAAGAGATTGAAGAAATTTTAAGTTTAACGCAACAAGTATTAGCTGCATAAATTATTTAAAAATTGAAAAAGGAAACAGATATAAAAATATTTGAAGAAAAAAAAGTGAGAACCCTGTGGGATGAAGAACAAGAGAAATGGTATTTCTCGATAATTGATGTAATTGAAATTTTAACGGGCAGTCCAAGACCAAGGAAATATTGGAATGCCTTAAAAACAAAGCTTAAAACAGAAGGAAGTGAGTTGTCCCATAATTTGGGACAACTGAAAATACAATCTGCCGATGGAAAATATTACCTAACCGATGTGGCAGATACCGAGCAACTTTTTCGTCTGATTCAATCTATACCTTCTCCCAAAGCAGAACCGTTTAAACTTTGGCTGGCAAAGGTAGCTGCTGAAAGATTAGACGAAATGCAAGACCCCGAACTGAGCATTGACCGGGCTTTACAACAATATCTGAACTTAGGCTATTCCGAAAACTGGATTAATCAGCGATTGAAAAGTATTGAGATAAGAAAAGAGCTTACCGATGAATGGAAAAAAAGGGGATTAAAAGAAGGCGTTCAATTTGCAACTCTCACCGACATCATCACCAAAGCATGGGCAGATAAAACGACGAAAGAATATAAAATTCTGAAAGGGTTGAAAAAAGAAAACCTGCGGGACAATATGACCAATACTGAACTTATTTTAAACATGCTGGCAGAAGCCTCTACAAAAGATATTTCTGCCGCTATCAATCCCGAAACTTTTGAAGCCAGTAAGAAAGTAGCAAAGCAAGGAGGCAACGTAGCCAAAGTAGCAAGGAAAGAATTGGAAGCAAGAACAGGTAAAAAAGTAATTACATCCCTCAATGCAAAATCTGCTTTGCAGTTGAAATCATCTAACCCAAAAAAGAAGAAAAAATAATGCTTCAAAATAACTCCACGCTAAAATCGCTGATTGATAAACTCTGGCAAAACTTTTGGGAAGGCGGTATTGCCAACCCATTAACAGTTATTTAGCAAATCACCTATCTCATTTTCATGAAACGTTTGGACGATTTGGAAGCCAAACGTGAAAGAGATGCGGAGTTTACAGGTGAAAAATATACAAGCTTTTTCAAAGGCAAGTTTCAAATTCCAGGCAGCAACGAAAGCATTGATAAAAACGAACTGCGTTGGAGTGTATTAAAAAAAATGAAATTTTAATATTTTTTTAATTTTGATAAAACTGAGTTCAAGTAATAAATGTACTCTCCCCCACTACAAATTCCCCCTCGCATCCTGCTCTCTTTCCAGTGCTTCAAATAAGGATTTTTTATCCTTCCTTGTGTTCAAAACACTGTAAATAAACTAAGCTTAATTTATTGCGACTGCAGAGACTCACAAACGAAAAAAATAAGTATAAAACGAGCGGGAAATTTTATAAAGCATATAATAATTTTTTGTCCGTTTTTTTCACAAAATCCTGCTTTACATATTAAAAATCATACTTTAATTTCAAGTTTGAGATCTCATAACTTCAAGCTAAAAATTAAAATTTAACAGCTATCCTGCACAAATCATTTTTACAGCGTCACAGTTTGACGTTCCCATTTATCAGCTTTGCATATAAACAAAAAAAATATAATGGGAACTTTAAATGCAGGAATAATCAAAATAAAAAAACTAACTGAAAAGGAAAGACTTGAACTTATAGAGAAAAAAGTTGAAATTCAAAAAAAACGTCAGGAGATTAGGAAAGAAAAGCTATCAATGCAAAAGCTTATCCTTGAAAATGAAAATGAACAACTTGAGTTGACAGATAAGAAAGTTTGTATTCGCAACAAAAGGCTTGACGGCAAACGATCAATTCTTGAGATGGACGAATTAAAATCAAAAAGGCGCCTTCAAACTGAAGGGATGCTAAATGAAAAAATAATCTCACTGTTATTATCTTTGGCAATTTCTGTTCCTGATGAGGAAAGAACAATTTTGGGAAGTGAACCATTTGAGACTCTTTTATTAAAAGGTAAACGAAGAGATGAAGCATTAAACAAACTAATTGAATTAATTAAAAAATTATGACAATAACACAACTACAGTATATTGAAGAAAAGCGACTTTCTGAATTTGGTCTTAATATTTTCTTTAAAAAGGTACTTGACAGCCTAAGAGAAGAGCTTCAAAGGTTGCGAAAAACAATTTATGAATATGATAAAGCAGGTGAGATTTTTGATTTAAATGAAAGATCTTGGGTTGGGGTCCTAAATAACGCAATTAGTAGAGCTTACCCCGACAGTTCGGTAACACTCCAAGAATATGGGGTTTACAACAAAAGTAGTTTTGTTGGAAGAGCTGATATTTTGGTTTTTTGGAAAGACATTGGAAAAGAACCAATTTATCTGCTATTTGAAGCTAAAAGTTATGAGGAAACTAAAAAATCGGAGCTACTTAATGATGCTGGGGAATTCTTGAATTCCGTCAGACTTCAAGGGAAAAAATATTATGATGCCGAACTTGAAACCAATTATTATAAAGACAAAATTGTATTCATTATTCCAATAGCATTTGGCTTAATTAGAAGACAACATTATTTGTCTGAAGCAAAGAAATATTTTAACCTTTCGCATAAGAAAGATAATTCAACAGATTTTTGCTCTCTTTACTTTGAAGGTGAGCATGGCGCATGGTCATATGGTAAAGTTTATAATGTAAGAAAATAAAAATGTCAAAACGAGGCTACATATCTAGATATTTACTAATCCTAAAAAAGTTGAAATTAAAACCTTACTCAACCTATGAAGAATTGCAATCGTATATTGAAAATCAATTTGACTATCTGCGTATGCAAGATGATACTTTGAATATTGGCTTTTCAAAGCGAACACTTCAACGTGATATAAAGGAAATCAGAAACGTTTTTGGGGTTGACATTGAATATTCAAAATCCAATACAGGTTATTTCATCAGTCAAAATGAAACTGAAAACATGAATTTTCAAAGAATGATGGAAGCCTTTGATCTATACAATTCATTAAATCTTGCACAAGATTTAACTCCGTTTATCCATTTAGAAAAACGCAAACCACAGGGAACAGAAAATCTATATGGATTTCTTCATGCAATCAAAAACAGACTTCAAATCAAATTCTCCTATAAGAAATTTTGGGATGAAGAATCAAGCATTCGTGAGGCAGAACCTTACGCTTTGAAGGAATTTAAAAATCGTTGGTATATATTGGCAAAAGATTGTAAGGACAATAACATTAAAAGTTTTGCTCTTGACCGTTTGTCAAATCTTGAAATCACAAAACAACATTATCAATATCCGGACAATTACAATGTAGAGCAAAATTACCGCTACTGTTTTGGTATTATTAGCCCAAATGACGAGGAACCGCAAAACATTATTCTCTCGTTTGACCCAATTCAAGGAAAATACATTAAGAAATTACCTTTACACGACACACAACAGGTCTTAGAAGACAATGACAAAGAAACCTTAGTCCAACTAAGACTTTGCCTCACTCAGGATTTAATAATGGAACTACTTTCTTTTGGCGACAACATGAAAGTAATTGAACCTAAATCATTGGCTGATCAAATTAAACAAGCTCATAAAAAAGCATACAATCAATATTAACTACATAAAGATGTAATCTCAACAAACACATTCTCACACCAAATTAGAACCTATTCAAATACACTCCCCCACTACAAATTCCCCCTCGCCTCCTGTTCTCTTTCCAGTGCTTCAAATAATGCTTTGAAATTGCCTTTGCCAAAACTCTTTGCGCCTTTGCGTTGTATGATTTCAAAAAATAGTGTAGGCCTGTCCTCCACAGGCTTGCTAAATAACTGAAGCAGGTAGCCTTCATCATCTCTGTCAACCAAAATACCTAGTTCTTTTAATGGCTCCATATCTTCTTCTATATGCCCCACCCTGTCAATTAAATCATCATAATAAGAATTAGGCACTCTTAAAAATTCAACACCACGGTTTTTCAACTCCGTTACCGTTTTTACAATATCACTTGTAGCCAGAGCCACATGCTGGCATCCTTCTCCATCATAAAAATCCAGATACTCTTCTACCTGACTTTTCTTTTTTCCTTCTGCCGGTTCATTAATCGGGAATTTTACATATCCGTTTCCATTGCTCATTACCTTACTCATCAGTGCAGAGTATTCGGTAGAAATATCATTGTCGTCAAAGGAAAGAATATTTTTGAAACCCATAACTTCTTCATAGAATTTTACCCAGGGGTTCATCTGGTTCCATCCTACATTGCCCACACAATGATCTACATATAAAAGTCCTGTTTCTGTTGGGTTATAATCGCTTTTCCATTCTTTAAACCCGGGCATGAAAACGCCTTTATAATTTTTTCGTTCTACGAAAACGTGAACCGTATTTCCATAAGTATGAATACCGCTTAATACCACTTCACCAGCTTCGTCATTCAATACAACCGGCTCCAAATATGATTTGCCGCCACGCTTAGTTGTTTCTTCAAAAGCGCTACGGGCATCTTCTACTTTTAATGCCAGCACTTTTACACCATCGCCATGTTTGTAAATATGATCGGCTATTGCATTGTTGGCCCGCAAGGGTGTAGTAAGCACAAAAGTGAGTTTGTTTTGACGAATGGCATAGCTTACTTTGTCTTTTATGCCAGTTTCGGGGCCGGCATAGGCCAGACTTTGAAAACCAAAAGCTGTCTTATAAAAATGGGCAGCCTGCTTGGCATTGCCTACATAAAATTCTACATAATCCGTTCCGTGTAAAGGAAGAAAATCAGTTTGTGATGCTGTTGTATTTTTTGTTGCTTTTACGGTTGACATATTGAATAATTTGAGATGAAAAAAAGAGAAAATGAGAAAGTTCAATTGCAGTTGTTGCTTGCCTGTCAGATGCTTTCCATAGCCAATGCTTCCATCAGCAAATTGAAGCCACCTCTTTCGTCATCAAATATTTTATGAGGATAATCGGGAAGCATAGGGCAAACCTACATGAAATTTTTCATTCATAAAATACACAATGGATGAATGAAAAATTTTATGGGAGTTTCTCTTAGCTAAAAAACTATAATAAATATTCAAGAGAAATTTAAATAAAATCCTTTGTATCAGCATCTGTGGGCTGACTATCTTTGCCCGGTGAAAAAAATAGGAATACTCGGCGGAGGCCAGCTTGGCCGTATGTTGCTGCAAGCAGCGGCAAATTATCCTGTAGAAACTTATGTATTGGAAAATGATGCAGATTGTCCTGCTGCTCATCTATGTCATCATTTTACACTAGGAGATATAAAAGATTTTAATACGGTTTATCATTTTGGTCAACCCCTTGATGCGATTACAATTGAAATTGAAAATGTCAATATAGAAGCATTAGAAATGCTGGAAAAAGAAGGTAAAAAAATTTTCCCACGGCCTTCGGTGCTCAAAACAATCAAAAATAAAATTCTGCAAAAAGAATATTACAGACATCATCAGATTCCAACTGCAGATTTTATCATCACCAAAAATTTACAGGAATTAAAACAACAGGAAAATTTTTTACCCGCTGTTCATAAAATTAGCGAAGGCGGTTATGATGGCAAAGGGGTACAGTTATTAAAAACTGATGCAGATATTGAAAATGGATTTGATGCACCATCCGTATTGGAAAAAATGGTGGATATCAAGAAGGAGATTGCGCAAATGATTGCAATAAGTTCAAGTGGCGCTACAGCCATTTATCCTCCTGTAGAAATGATATTTGAGCCGGTATTGAATTTGTTGGATTACCAGCTAAGTCCAGCATCCATAGAAACAAAAACCAATTGGAAAGTAGAAGCCATTGCTTTAGCCGTTGCCCGGCATTTTAATTCTCCCGGAATATATGCGGTGGAAATGTTTCTTGATCAAAATGATAATGTATGGGTAAATGAAACGGCTCCAAGAGTGCACAATAGCGGACATCACACGATTGAAGCACATTATTGTTCACAGTTTGATATGTTGTGGCGTATTATACTTGATTATCCGTTGGGAAATACGGAGGCAATACTTCCTTCGGTGATGGTAAATATTATCGGCGCAGATGGTTTTCAGGGGCCGGTTAAGTATGAAGGTCTTTCAGATGTTTTAAAAATTGAAAATGCATTTGTTCATCTTTATGGCAAAAAGGAAACCAAACCGGGACGCAAAATGGGTCATGTAACCGTGATGAGCAGAGAAAAACAAGAATTGATACATCAGTCTAATAAAATAAAACGATTCATTAAGGTTGTTTCATAGCCCCTTTATACAGAACTGATACCATTCATAATTTACGATATATTTTCTGAAGGTTTTTCAATATTTTCCCGTCCAATTGTATTCACAATTTGTTGTCTTTTCATTTTTTCAAACCATTAATTCTTGTAATGAGAAAAAGTCATTTTTACATTATAACAATCGTTTCTTTATTGATAGTAGCTTGTGGAAGCAAGGATAAAAAAGGTGCTGGCCAAGGAGCAAAAAACGGCAACCCCCAAAAACAACCCCCTTTGGCAGTTGATGCCATGATTGTGACTGCCAGTTCTCTCAATGCACAAATTGAAATTCCGGGAACAATTTTAGCCAACGAATCCACCGAAATTCACCCAGAATCATCGGGACGTTTGGTTTTATTAAATGTCAAAGAGGGAGCACTGGTAGGTAAAGGAACTTTAATTGCAAAACTATATGATGGCGATATGCAGGCTCAATTAAATAGCCTGAACGTTCAAATTAAAAAATCGGAAGTACAATTAAAAATTGCACAACAATCTGAAGACCGATCTTCCAAATTATTGAAAATACAAGGCATCAGTCAGCAGGATTATGATTTATCCTTATTGCAAGTGAACAATATTATGGCCGATATCAATGTACTAAAAGCTCAACAGGGAGTTATACATGCCAACATGACGAAACTGAATGTGTATGCACCTTATAGTGGAAAATTAGGATTGAAACAAGTAAGCCCTGGTGCATTTGTTACACCCGCAACTATTATCACAACTATCAGCCAGATAAATCAATTGAAAATTCAATTTAATATTCCTGAAAAATATAGTGCTCAGGTAAAAAAAGGACAGGCTGTTGATTTTACAATTGATGGAGTAAACAAATCTTTTTCAGCAGCTGTACTAGCTACTGAAGATGCCGTTGAATCGGATACCCGAAGTCTGGCTGTTAGAGCCATCATTAAAGGGAACGATCCTGAGTTAATACCCGGCTCTTTTGCAAAAGTAAAATTTGTATTAGGCGAGGATAAAGAAGCTTTATTGATTCCCAATGATTGTATTATTCCGCAGGGCCGCAAAAAACTTTTATATCTGGCAAAAGGAAGCAAGGCATTATCAACTGAAATTACAACCGGAGTAAGAGATTCGGCAAATATTCAGGTGCTTACCGGAATTAAAAACGGGGATACTGTCATCACTTCAGGCATCTTGTTTTTAAAGCCTAATGCAGATATAAAAATTTCTAAATTGAACTCAAGATCGGAATAAAGAAGTTTACAACTCCTTTTCTGATTTTTTAAATAAAAATCCCAATCGGTACTGAAGATTATGAATCTTTCTGAACTAAGTTTAAAACGACCTGTATTTGCAATGGTTTGCTCCATTGTAATTATCATATTTGGAGCAATAGGCTATAAATATCTGGGCATTCGTGAATATCCTGCTATAGATCCTGCTGTTATTAATGTAAGAACCTCCTACACCGGTGCCAATGCAGATATTGTGGAACAACAAATTACTGAGCCGCTTGAAAAAGCAATCAGTGGAGTGCAGGGCGTTAAGAATATTACCTCCAACAGTGCACAAGGCTCCAGCAATATCACCATAGAATTTGAACTGGGAGTTGACCTTGAAAAAGCAGCAAACGATGTAAGAGATAAAGTTTCACAGGCTTCAAGAAGTTTGCCACAAGATATTGATGCTGCACCCACCGTAATCAAAGCCGATTCCGACTCCGATCCTATTTTATTTATTCAAATTCAAAGCAAGCATAAAAACCTGTTGGAGCTAACTGACTATGCAGAAAATGTAGTACAGGAAAGATTGCAAACTATTTCCGGTGTGAGCGGTGTTAATGTATTTGGTCGTCGATATGCAATGCGCATCTGGATAGATCCTGCAAAACTTACAGGCAATAAACTTACCATTAATGATATCAGACAAGCACTTGACAGAGAAAATATAGAATTGCCAGGAGGCAAAATCAGAGGCAACACCATGCAGTTGATAGTAAAGACCTATGGTAAACTGACTACAGAAGAAGATTTTAATAACTTAATTATTCGGGAAAACGGAAGCTCCATCACCCGACTGAAAGATGTGGGGCATGCAGAACTTGGTACCAACAATGAAGAGTCTGCTTCCCGAAATAACAATGTACTCGCCGTTAATATGGGAGTAGTAACACAACCAGGTTCTAACCAAATAGAAATTGCTGATGAAGTTTATAAAAGGATTGAAGACATAAAAAAAGATTTGCCGGATGATATTACGCTTGAAGTAGGCTACGATAGAACAGCCTTTGTACGCAAGGCAATCTTTGAAGTAAAAGAAACGCTGATTATTGCCATCTTGCTGGTTGTCTTAATTATTTACCTCTTCTTTCGTGAATGGACTATTGCTATAAGGCCTCTTATTGATATTCCCGTATCGCTGATTGGTGCATTTTTCATTATGTATATAATGGGGTACTCCATTAATATTCTCACATTGCTTGCAATTGTTCTGGCAACTGGTTTGGTGGTGGATGATGGTATTGTTGTTACGGAAAATATCTTTAAGAAAATGGAACAGGGCATGAATAAGCACAAAGCTGCGCTTGAAGGTTCCAAAGAAATTTATTTTGCCGTTATCGCAACCTCTATTACGTTGGCAATCGTTTTTCTTCCCATCATTTTTTTACAGGGCTTTGTGGGCAGGCTGTTTCGTGAATTTGGCATTGTACTGGCAGGCGCTGTAATGATTTCAGCATTTGTTTCATTATCACTTACACCTGTACTCAATATTTTTCTAACAAAAAAAGATATTCATAAACATTCAAGATTTTACAAGCTGACAGAACCATTCTTCGTGGGGCTTGAAAATTTATATCGTCGTACGCTTACTGCATTTATGAGAGTGAGGGTGCCAGCCACACTGTTTATAATAGCAGCCTGTGCTGCTGCTATTGTTTTCATTGGAAAAAATCTTCCTTCTGAACTCGCACCTATGGAAGACCGTAATCGTGTAAGAACAAGCATTACCGGCCCCGAAGGTTCTGATTTTGATTTTACCGATCGTGTTAATTATCAGATAGCTCAACAATTATTAGATTCAATTCCCGAAAAAAATGTTGTCCTTGCATTTGCACCAAGTTTCGGAAGTGGCGGTTCCAATTCTTCATTTATCAGTATGGGATTGGTAGATGCCGGTGAAAGAAAACGTTCACAAGATGAAATTGCACAGCAAATGTCAAGAATGTTTAAACGATATACAAACGTACGGGTATTTGCAGTGCAGGAACAAACCATTTCAGTTGGTTTGGGTGGCAGAGGCTCCTTCCCTGTTCAATTCGTTTTGCAAAATCTGAATTTTGATTCACTTAAAGCCGTTGTTCCTCGTTTTATGGAGGAAGTGAGTAAGAGTCCGGTTTTTCAAGGATTTGATGTTAATTTAAAATTTAATCAGCCAGAACTTCAAATTAACATTAACCGTTTAAAGGCAAATGAATTAGGTGTATCGGTATTAGACATCAGTTCTACTTTACAGTTAGCATTGAGTGGCCGTCGCTTCGGTTATTTTATTATGAATGGAAAACAATATGAAGTAATAGGCCAGGTTGACAGAATAGACCGAGATGATCCCATGGATCTAAAATCTTTCTTCGTACGAAATAATAAAGGTGAATTAATTCAATTGGATAATCTGGTGGATATGCAGGAATCAGCAAACCCTCCAACTATTTATCATTTTAATCGATTTAAAAGTGCAACGGTATCTGCAGGCCTTGCACCAGGAAAAACTGTTGGAGATGGGATTGTGGAAATGCGAGCCATTGCAAAAAGAGTCTTAAATGAAAGTTTCTCAACTTCACTTAGTGGTGCTTCAAGGGATTTTGAGGAAAGTGCCTCTAATACTTCATTTGCCTTTTTACTGGCACTGGTTTTAATCTTTCTGGTCTTGGCAGCACAATTCGAAAGTTTTATTGATCCTCTCATTATTATGATTACTGTTCCGCTTGCATTAGCAGGTGCCATTATCACTTTAAGTTTATTCGGGCAAACTTTGAATATCTTTTCTCAAATTGGTATTATCATGCTCATTGGGCTGGTTACTAAGAATGGAATTTTAATTGTTGAATTTGCAAATCAAAAAAGGAAAACAGGAGAAATGAAAGTAACAGCAGCAATAGATTCTGCCGTTGCACGTATGCGCCCAATTTTAATGACCACTTTGGCAACAACTCTTGGCGCACTGCCAATTGCTTTAGCCATTGGTTCAGCAGGTAAAAGCCGGATACCACTGGGTCTGGTTATTATTGGAGGCATGTTGTTTGCGCTGGTATTAACGCTTTATGTGGTTCCGGCCGTTTATGCTTTCTTGTCACGCAAAAAGAAAATTTCCTACGATGAAATGGCGGCTGAAGCAGATGTCGTTACCATTAATTCTCAATCCGCACCAAAAGACGATGCACATGAAAAAGCTTAAACTCATTTTTATTTTACTCATCTCTGTCAATGTTTCAGCACAAACGAAACTGATAACTATTGAAGAAGCCATTGCTACTGCACTTCAAAATAATTTTGATATTCAGTTATCAAAAAATGATTCCATGGTTTCGGCGCTTGATTACTCCTATCGTAATGCGATATTTTTTCCAAGAATAAATGCCACCATTGGCGCAAACTGGACAGGCAATAAACAAAATCAGGAATTTTCAAACGGAACCAAGAGAGAAGGTAAAGTAAAAACAAATAATCTTAGTTCTTCTGTTGCAGTGAGTTGGACGCTTTTCGATGGCCTGAAAATGTTTGCAACTAGAGATAAAGCAGCTGAGCTGATAAAACTCGGTTCATTAGGAATTCAAAATCAAGTAACCAATACCATTGCGACCGTTATCAACACTTATTACAATATTGTTCGCCAAAAACAAATGATAAAAGCAATTGATGAACAAATGGCTTTGAGTAATGAAAGAGCAAAATTGGCACAATACAAATTAGATATTGGTGTGGGTACAAAGCCTGATGTACTTCAAGCAAAAATTGACAACAATGCACAAAAAGCTTTGCAAATAGATCAGGGTGCCACTATGCGCCAGTTAAAAGAACAGTTATTACAACTGCTAAATCTAAAAGCACCAGCAAGCTTTGATGTTTCAGATTCTATTCCAATAAATTCCAGCCTGACTATTGAAGAAGTTCAAAATGATATAGAAAAATCAAACCCGGGATTGCTTATTGCACAAAAAGGAATTGATATTGCCAAATACACTTTGAAAGAAAGAAAAGCAGAACAATGGCCAACTGTCTCATTCAATTCAGCATACAATTTCAATCGTACAAATAACAATGTGGCATTAAACCCTGCCCTCCCCATATTTAACCAGAATAAAGGATTGAATTATGGTCTCACTGCAAGTATTCCTATCTTAAACGGATTAAACACCAAAAGGCAAATTCAACAGGTAAAACTGAATATACGTTTTCAGGAACTTGCTTTAGAAAGTCAGAAGTCTGATTTGTCGCTTGCTGTTACAAATGCCTATCTGGAATATGAGCAACAATTACAAGCATTGGAATTGGAAAACGATAATATTTTATTGGCCAAAGAAAATGCAAGCATTGTATTTCAGGTATATAAACTTAATTCCACTACGCTTATACAATTGAAAGAAGCTGAAAAAAGTTTGCAGGATGCTTTTACAAGGCTCATTACTGCCCGTTACAATGCTAAGGTGGCTGAAACAGAACTGCTTCGCCTGAAAGGTGATTTAGCAAAATAAAGACATCGTTTTTAGTCTAAATCTATCATTTCTGTAGTTATGCATCATTTCTCATTATTTTTGAACAAAGAAATAGCATGAATCCACTTGTTGGCATTATTATGGGCAGCGATAGCGATTTACAGGTAATGCAATCCGCATCTGAAATTTTAAATCAATTTGATATTCCACATGAATTAACTGTAGTATCAGCACACCGTACGCCTCACCGCATGATAGATTATGCACAAAGAGCAAAAGACCGTGGACTTAAAATTATTATAGCAGGTGCCGGTGGTGCTGCACATCTTCCCGGTATGGTAGCATCGGTTACTACATTGCCCGTTATTGGCGTTCCTATTAAATCATCCAATTCAATTGATGGCTGGGATTCAGTTCTCTCCATTTTACAAATGCCCAATGGTGTACCTGTTGCTACTGTAGCATTAAATGCTGCAAAAAATGCCGGAATACTAGCTGCAGAGATTCTGGGAATTGCTTATGAAGAAATTGCAACAAAAATAGCGAACTATAAAGCCACTCTTAATCAAGAGGTATTAGATAAAGCCGGCAAATTGAAACAAGATGGTTGGCAAAATAATTTTGATTAATATGGGTGCTGATCAGTTTTACTTTAGCAAACGGAATCTATCATTCTTAGTTCTGTCTGCGGCTTTAGTTACAAGTTGTACCGAAAAAATGAAAAAGAAATCTATCGTTTCAAAAGAACTAACCCATTATTCTTCTGCATCAGGTATAGAATTTGTAAATAATAAAATTTACCTCATTGGAGACGATGCCAATAGTATATTGATTGTTGACAGTAATTTTAATACCATTGATTCTATTTCATTATACAAATATTCAGAAAAAAGAATTCCAAAAGCAGTTAAAGCAGACCTGGAATCCATGACCATATTACCTGACGGAAATATTTTTTTATGCGGCTCGGGTTCACTCTCACCATATCGAAATTCAGCCTGGATTATTAATCCAGAAACCCATTCAAAAGACAGTATCAGAATAGACACATTCTTTAGCAAATTGCAGATTGCCGGGCTTAATGAAATAAATATTGAAGGGATTACAACAATGGGTAATCAAATCATTCTCGCAAACAGAGGCAATAAAAGCAATCCATTCAATTACTTAATTATAGCTGAAAATGAATTCTGGAAAAATCAAAATGATTCCAGCTTTAAAATAGTTGAATTAACAGGAACAAATGGAAATTCTGTTTTCAATGGCATATCCGGAATTACCTATAGCTCACAGAGTAACCAGTTAATAATGACAGCTTCTACAGAAGATACACACACAACGAATGGAGATGGTGTCATTGGCAAAAACTATCTATGGTTTATCAATGATATCAGTAGTAAAATGGGTAAAAACTCCATAGTTATTGACAGAAAAATTGAACTGGATAGTGCGTATGATGAAATAAAGGGGCACAAAATTGAATCAGTCACTTTACTTAAAGAAACTGAACATGATTATCTTCTAGTGCTTGCGGCTGATGATGATAATGGAAGCAGCCATCTTTTTAAAATCATTGTCAAAAAAGATTAGGAGTTTTCTCCAATATTTTATGTATTTTTCTGATACCAATTGTTTACAATAATCTATAGTATGAGAAAATCAATCTTTTCTGTTGTTATCTTTTTTATTTTGATGACACAGTCGCAATTTATCCTTGCACAAACTCCATTATTTGGAAGAGACAGCACCATTAATGGTCCTCAAACCTTTGCTCTGGTAATGGGTATTTCAAAATATCAACACGTTCGGCCTTTAAGCTATGCAGATAAGGATGCTGAAATGTTCAGAGATTACTTGAAATCTCCAGAAGGCGGCAGCGTAAAAGATGGCAATATTTATTGTTTGTTAAATGAGCAGGCCAGTAGTATCAATTTCTGGACAAAAGGTTTTCAATGGTTGAAGTCAAAAAAAATGCAGAAAGGTGATAAACTGTTTATCTACCTCGCTGGCCATGGTGATGCGATTGATGAAGACCAGTTTTTCTTTTTAAGTTATGATTGTAATCCACAAGGCGATAAAAATAATTATCTGGTAGCAGGTACTATTCAGTTATTTAACCTGAAGAAAAAAATTGCTGACGAAACTACTAAAGGTGTTGAAGTTGTTTTTGTGATGGATGCCTGCCGTACCAATGAACTACCCGGCGGCCAGGAAGGTCAAAGCTTTTTAAACTCAGCAGTATCAGAAGCAAAAGCCGGTGAAATTATTATGTTGGCAGCCGCAGCAGGCGAAGAGTCGCTTGAAGATGCATCAATTGGGAATGGGCATGGCTTGTTTACTTGGTATCTGGTAAATGGGTTAACTGGAGTTGCTGATTCTATTTCAACCCCCGACAATCAGGTTACACTTGAGGAGATTCAAAAATATGTAAGTAAAAATGTACCGGCTGTTGCGCAACAACAGTTCCGGCGTAAGCAAGACCCATTTTTTTGCTGCAACGATCAAAGTGATAAGGTTATCAGCAATGTAAATACAACCTATCTTCAAAAATGGCTGCAAGATCAAAAAAAGAATAAACGAGGACCGGGTAATTCTTTTGAAGGAGTTTTTAATTATCGTCCGAGAGGAAATAATAATGCCGATACTTCCTTAATAGAGTCATACAATTTTTTTAACCGTGCAATCAGTGGTAAAAGAATCAGTGGAAATAATTCTGCAGAATATTACTATCAACAAATGAAAAGTAAATTTCCAGGAACTCCATATACTTTGGATGCAAAATCGTCCTTAGCCGTTGAATATATTAGCACAGCTCAAAAAAAAGTGGACCGGTTTCTTGCCTGTGGTGATAATTTATCGGTAAAAGAAAAACAAGAAAATTATCAGGCTGCTTTAAAGCTGCAACAAGCCATTGAACTTGTGCGGGAGGATGATCCGCTATATGCCCAATCGTTGATGAATCGTGTATATTTTCTGAAAGCAAGTGGAGATTTTGGACCCAATGGCACAAATGGCAATACCAACGATGCTTTTTCAAATGCATTTGCAGCATTGAGAATAGACAAAAATGGCGCATATATCCATGCAAAACTGGCGCAATTACATTTACAAAATAATAATTTAGACAGCGCAAATTATTATGCAGATAAAGCAACCAAGATTGCTCCCAAATGGCCTTGTGCATTTACCATTCTTGCACAAATAAAAAAACAGCAACCACAAAAAAAACAGGATAAACCCAACAATCAAAATTCAAAATTACCTCGCAGAAATAGTTTTGGTTTTTCAATTGGAGGTGGAATAGCTCACGATGTTCCCAAATATGATGGAACCCGAAACTCTCCTTTTATAAATGTAACCGGGAATAACAATCCAGCCTTTGATTTAGGTATTACTTATCAAGCAGGTATTGGTGGTATGGTTGATGTGCGACCTACCATTCAAGTCGTGTTTGATGGTGGCGATTTGGTTTATGAACGTCCTCCTACTTCAGGTGATCAATTTGAAACAGTTAAGATGCAGAATGTGTCGTTGAATGCTTATGTGCCATTAATCTTCAGATTAAGTAAAAACAACATTTCACCTTTTATAATGTTGGGCCCGGGATTTAATTTTATTTTAAGTCAAAATGAAGACACCCGTGAAATTATTCCGGTAAAAAGAGGTGTTGTACTGGGCGATGTGGGTATTGGTGTTGATATTGGCATAAAAAAAGGCGGTATTATATTATCACCTGAAATAAAATATACAAGAGGACTGACAGATCAATACAATGACGGCGGTACTGTTTATACAGATGCGCTTTCGTCATTGAAGAAGCAGGGCTTTACATTTCATTTGTATATAAGGAAAAAATAATTACTTTATTTCAGTCAATACGACAAACTCTTGTTCCAACGCTAAAGAGTTTTCATATAATTTTTTTATAAAGTTATTTCCCCACAAGGCGTAGAAATAACTCAGATTTTCCTTGCGTTCCTGTAAACTGCCAGAGGGGAAAATTGCATTATTGATTGTTTGAATACTTTTTTTCTGAGTAATATATTTTCGTTTTTCAACTCTTATCATTTTCTTTTCCAACTCTCCTACTCTATACTTTGCTCTTTCAGCCAATGCAGCTACATGCTTTTCTAATGTTTTATCAATAGCAGTTGCCTGATTTTTTATTTCAGCATAAATTGCTGTCAGATCGTTTAACTGCTTGGCTAAACTCAAATTGAGTTTACTCTCAATAGAAAGCATTTTATTGCTAAGTGCTTGTTCTCCCAAAAAGAAATCATCAACATTTAAACCAAGTTTGTTGATTTTTTCGAACCACTTTTTCTCTAAAACCTGAAACGAATTACGCAACACTAAAACAGGAAAAGGTGTTTTATAATATTCAAATAAATTTTTCAATTGCAACCAATAGGCTGTTTCTCCTCCTCCTCCAATAAAAGCTATATTAGGCAGTATCGTTTCCTGATAAAGGCCACGTAAGATCACATTGGGGCTGAAATATTCGGGATGATCTTTTAATAACGTTAATAGCGTTTGCTTTGAAAACTTCAAATCTGTATTGAGCACTGCATATTCGCCATTCTTTTCTACAATTCTTTCCCTTATATTATCCTTTAAGTAAAATAAATTAATTTCTCGTGGATGTGCCTGTACTTTATACCCAGCTTTTGTTAATTCTTTAGTTGCGTTTTCTACAATACCTGCCGCAGATTGAATAAATAAATCATCTTCAAAAACCTGCTGCATTTTTCCTTTTAAATCTCTATAATCCGGCAGCAATATTACCAACCCATATTCGGCAAAAATGGAATGAACAAAATGAAATGTCGCATCTTGAATTGTTTTACCAATTGAATAAGCATTTCTCATTTGGCTTACAATCTCTTTTCCATGAGGAAGCACACTGAGGCTGCCTTCCATTGTATCCAGAATCTTTATCAATTCCTTATCAATCAACATACGCCCCACTGCACCATTTTGATCAGTATGCCAGGTTAACTTCTCTCCGGCCACCCACACATGATTCAATTCATCCAAATCTGCATCCTCTGAACCAATATAAAAAACGGGAACAAAATTATTTTCGGGTAATGTATGACTCAGTTGTTCAGCCAGCCGAATTGAATGAATTATTTTATAAATAAAATAAAGAGGGCCAGTAAAAATATTTGTTTGATGCGCAGATGAAATTGTAAATGTATTTTCCGACAGCAATGATTCTATATTGGCATTTACCTTAGCCGAAGAAGGCAAATCTGCATATTGTTTTTTTAGAACTTCAACCAATAATTTTCTGTCAGTCTTAAATTTCTTTCTGGATTCAATGGCAGATTGAATGCCTTTTACTGAAACAGGATGTTGATAGGCAAATTGCAAAGATTCATTCTGATCAATATAATCCAGAATGATTTTGTTAAAATATTTTGTTTGTCGGTAAGGCAGTCGGGTAGCAATACAATCCATAGCAGTTATAAAAATAAGGACAGTTTGCCGAAGAAATAAATGTTATCGTATTAAAGAAAAACTAATTCTTATTCAATTCCTGATATGGTAAATCAAAATCTTTCCACTTTAAATGGCGACAAGTCCATACTTAATGGTTTTTGATTGATGATTTCATCAACTAATTTGCCGGTGCCTGCACCCAGACTAAGGCCCAACATTGAATGACCGGTTGCCACCGTAAGATTATTTGTTTTTTTAACTCTGCCTATATAAGGCATTCCATCAGCGGAACAGGGACGATAACCATACCAGATTTTTTCCATTGGCGGAAATGGAACGTCAAAATCAGGAAAATATCGCTTGACTGCATTTAAAACCCCCTGCACACGATTCAAGCGTGGAGGCGTTTTATGTGATGTAATTTCCATCGTACCGCCAAATCTAATTTTATTTCCATCCATGGGAGTTATTGCGGCTTTCCCTTCCAGCAATACAGCAGGATGATTTACTTTATAAGGCGAATTCTCCAGAGTGATGGAATAGCCCCTGCCAGGCATCAATGGAATATGAACATCCAGCAAAGCAGCTACTTCCCTGCTCCATGAACCTGTAGCAATCAAAACTTCATCCGATTCAAATTTATTTTCAACTCCAGTTACTGTATTTTTAGTAACAATATATTTTATTAGCGATCCGTTTTTCTCAAAATTTGTAACCTCTTCATTCGGCACCAGTTTTACTCCCTGCATTTTCAGATAATTAAATAACTGAAGCATGAGTTTATTGGGCCAGCAATGTGCATCACAGTTAAAAAGTATTGCTCCCAAACTATTGATTCGAGTATGTGGTTCTAATGCCTGTAATTCATCTTTATTTAGCAAACGGGTATCTTTAAGTCCCAGCTCATGTGCTTTCTCTATTGTATGCTTCGCATGTTCATTTCCTTTTTCCGTTTGAAAAATTTCCAGCAGTCCTTTGTGTTCATACGCAAAATCAAATTCAGGAATGCTTAGCCAATCCAAATATTCCTTTTGGCTCAATAAAGCAATATCTCGCAAAGGAATAGCGGCTTTCTCGACATGCTTTTTGGTTGCACTTTTAATAAATTTCATTCCCCAACTCAATAAGTTAAGGTCAAAACGAGGTTGCACATAAAAAGGACTTGTTGAATTCCACATCCATTTAAAACCCTGTTTAACTACTCCAGGTGTGGCCAAAGGAATAAAATGACTGGGACAGATATATCCACAATTTCCAAATGAACAATTATCTGAAAAATCTCCTTTATCAATTATAGTTACATCCCAACCCGATTTATTTAAATAAAGAGCGGAGCTCAAACCTATTATACCTCCGCCTATGATCGTTACCTTCATCTTTGCTACATTTATAAAACCTGAAATCCATAAGCATAGGGATCATCCTGCTTATCAATTGTAATTATATTATGACCATAAATTTTTGCCCAGCCTTCCACACTAGGTCTGATGGCCGGTTTTCCAAATACGGTTAGTTCTTCTTCAATTCTTCCGGTAAATTTACTTCCTATAATACTTTCATGAATAAATTCTTCACCTTTTTTCAGCTTCCCCTTTGCATACCATTGAGCCATACGGGCACTGGTGCCTGTGCCACAGGGGCTACGGTCTATAGCTTTATCGCCATAAAAAACTGCATTGCGAGCTGTTGAATTTTTATCTATCACTGCACCTGCCCATAATATGTGCGAGCATCCTTTAATTGTTGTATCATCTGGATGTACAAACTCATATTGCTCATTAATATTTTTCCTTAATGATCTTGCCCAGGCAATTAATCTATCTGCGCTATAATATTCCAGTCCTTTAAAATTTTGCTGCACATCTACAATTGCATAAAAATTTCCTCCATAAGCTACATCAATCACTAGCTCGCCCAACTCAGGACAAGTGGTCGTTAACCCTTCACTATGCAGAAACGCAGGAACATTTGTAAGCTTAACACTTTCAACTTTCTTATTCATTTCGCTGTATTCTATATGAACAAGACCAGCTGGTGTTTCCATTCTTACTATGCCATTTTCTTTTGGTTTTATCAACCCTTTCTCAATAGCTATGGTAATGGTGCCAATAGTACCATGCCCACACATAGGCAGGCATCCGCTTGTTTCAATAAACAGCACAGCCACATCATTGTTTTCATCGTGTGGAGGATAAAGAATACTGCCGCTCATCATATCATGTCCGCGGGGCTCAAACATTAATCCGGTGCGTATCCAATCATAATCTCGCAGAAAATGTTGTCTTTTCTCACTCATATTATCACCTTGCAATACAGGCCCACCTTGTTTCACCAGTCTTACAGGATTGCCACAAGTATGTGCATCTATACATTCAAAAACAGCAGGCTTACTATTGGCAATTTTCTTGGAATGTTGATAATCAACTAAAGTCATTAAAATTATTTTATTTAAATACAGTAGTGCAAAAAATAATAAAGCTTTTGTAAATTAGCATCCGTTATGGATACATACGGCAAGATACTTCTCTTTGCAATGCCTGCCTTTCTTTTATTGGTTTTGTTTGAAAAATGGTATGGCTGGCGCAAAGGTTTTGATACGGTTCGCAATCTGGATATGATCAGCAGCCTTAGCAGCGGCGTTACTAATGTAACCAAAGATGTTCTAGGGCTAGCATTTGCAATTGGTATTTATCCATTCATGCTAAAATATCTTGCTGTTACAAAAATTGAAAATACCATCATCGTTTATATCATCACCTTTATCATTATTGACTTTAATGGATATTGGGTACACCGATGGAGTCATCAAATCAATTTATTCTGGAATCTGCATGTCATTCATCACAGCAGCGAAGAGTTCAACCTTGCTTGTGCGCTGCGACAAAGTATTTCTTCATTCTTCAACTTTTTCACTATACTTCTTTTACCTGCAGCCATTTTGGGCGTACCTGCTGAGGTAATTGCAGTGGTGGGCCCCATTCAACTATTTGCTCAGTTTTGGTATCATACAAGACATATAAATAAAATGGGGTTTCTTGAAAAGGTATTGGTTACTCCCAGTCATCATCGTGTGCATCATGCTGTAAATCCTGAGTATATGGATAAAAATCTTTCTCAGATCTTTATTGTATGGGATAAACTGTTTGGCACATTTGCAGCTGAAAAACCAGAAGTGCCACCGGTTTATGGAATAACCCGCCCTGCCAGAACCTGGAATCCTATAAAAATTAATTTTCAACATTTGTGGTTGATGATAAAAGATGCATGGAGAACCAATAATTGGAAAGACAAGTTTACACTTTGGTTTAATAAAACGGGTTACCGGCCTGCAGATGTTGTAGAAAAATATCCGGTACAAAAAATTGAAGATGTTTATCATTTTGAAAAATATGATACACCCACAAATGCTTTGTTTAATACCTGGACATGGTTTCAATTAATCATACTGCTGCTATTTATCGGTTATCTTTTTGGCAATATATCATACATCAATAGTTTAAACTCATTTTACATTTACTGGTATGGTGCATTTGTTTTTGTAACGGTGTATGCACTTACCGATTTGATGGATGGTGGTCGTTATGCATTTTTCTGGGAAGTACTGAGATGTGGATTGGGAGGTTGGTTGCTCTACAGCCAGGGCGATTGGTTTGGCGGTGCACAATGGTGGAGTACAGTTGTTTACTTCCTTACTGCATATTTTGTTTTATCCTCTATGTTTACAGGTTTCATTGCATTCAAGCGGAATAGGGAAATAAATCTTCAGGCTGCGCCCAATATTATAAAATCAATTTCCTGAATTTTATAGTGCTAATGCTTTCAAAAAATCGCTTACCAGATAGCTGATAAGTTTACCACTTGTAGCATCAGTGCGGCCATCACTCAAGCGGGTGGCACCTTCACAAATATGTAAATAAGCGGGTTTGCTTTGAGCTCCGGTAAAACTTACATACCTGCGTGCATGTATGGGCAACACTCCCACCGGTGTCATGGCGCTGCTCAAAGTATGTTCAATGCAATCAATATCCAAATCAATACCGCAAAGAGTTTCATCGGTAAATTCAACTGCGTGTGCTACTGCTTGCAAAAAAGTTCTTTTTTCGTGTATAAATATATCTTCAAAAGTTATGCAGTCAATAAAAGGATTGTTTACCATATCCATCCACACATTTTGCTGAATATAATTTTCATGCAATCCTACTACACAGTATTTCTGTAAATAGCCATCATCTTCTGCATACCGAAATGAATTGCCACTATGCCTGCCCTCTGCAGGACGATAATCGGCATGTGCATCCAGATTGATACAATTGATTTGAGCCAATGGAATCACTCCTGCTTTATACCAGCCTTTTGCAGCTCCCTTAATAAGTGGGTAAGTATTATTGTGACCGCCACCTATCGCTATCGGCACTTTTTTATTTTCCGTTATCAATTTTGTCAAATGCTCTACTTCATCATCAATGGTATTTACTGCATGTCGATAGGCTTCAATTTTTTCGTCATCAGTTTTTGCAGTAGTGTCAATGAGGTATTGTATGTCTCCAAAATCATAATGTCCTACCAGCAAGATATCTCCACCGTCAAAAAAATCGTTGCTTTGAATATTTAAAAAACTTTGCAGAAAGGGAACCCATAAAGTATCTGTTCCTCCTATTCCAAAATTACCCTTGGCACCTAAATCTTCCGGAATCCCAAACAAAACATATTTAATATTTGGTTGCTTTAAAGCTACACGCAGATCTTCCCCTTCTTTCACTACCTGAATACGTTCTCCAAGTTTTGTTTCAAAACGGCGCAACTTTATAAGAGAAAGCAAATCTGCTTTATTATACAGTTTCAGGTGGGGCATGCCTTCTGATTTTGAAACAGAAAGCAATTCTTTAGATTCCGATTTTTCCATCAGTAATATTTATTATTTCTGTTTCTAAAGCTATGGCTTTCTTTTCAATCTCCTTCCCCTTATTCAAAATTTCATTTACAAATGTTTTGTCATCGTAGCCGGAAGCATTGATTTTTACATTCATAAAAGCACCCAACACGGCGGTGCGGGCACATAGTGCACCTACACAGGCATCGGTAATCGAATTGGGATTTCCATTCTCTGCCATGGCTTTAATAATCGACATACTTTCAAAGGCCAATTGCATCACTTTATAGGGGACCTCAATGGCATATTTGGTTGCTTTTTGAATTTCATTTTTTCTTACCGCTTTTTCATCATCGGTTGATTTGGGTAATGCCATGGCTTGCATTATCAGGTTAAACGAATGTGTATCTTCATCCACTAATTTCAATAATTCATTTTTGATTGCTTGCCCTTTTTCGGCCCATTCGCCAAACGTTTCCCACTTTACATCCCATCCTTTTTTGTGTGATGAAAGATTAGCCACCATTGTACCCAATGAAATACCCAATGCGCCTACATAAGCCGAAACAGAGCCGCCACCGGGAGCCGGACTCTCACTCGCTGTTTCATCTGCAAATGCATTCAGCTTCATATTTATCAATTTACTTTGATCAGTATTTCGCAGCATGAATTCAATAATTTTTTCTTCAGGTTTGAATGGCCCCAGCTCATCAAGCCCCAATGATTTGACAGCAATTTTTATTAACTCATTCTCTGAAACACCAGTAGATCTTTTTTGCTTTCTTAAAAAATATTTACCGGCATCCAGCATTGCTTTCAATGGAATCAAACCCACCAATTCACTACCCGTAACACGAATACCACGGGCATCGGCTTTTTTACACACTTCATCAAATGCAACATGCACTGGCGTTACATTAATGTTGGTAAGATTGATACTGATTTGCGCAACGCCATATTCTTCAATAAACCAGCCAATGGCTTTTACACTTTTCAATGATCCCGGTTTATTTACTTTCACACCATTCTCCACTACATTTCTACCTGCTTCTCTTACATCAAATGCGATGGCATTAGCCCTGCGTGTAGAAGTGGTATTGAGGTTTACATTATAGGCTACCAGAAAATCTCTTGCTCCTATAACAGTGCCGCCTCTTTTTGCATCAAAAACGGCGGGGCCAAAATCGGGTTTCCATTCCGAAAGTTTTATTTTTTTAAAAAAGCCTTCATATTCACCGGCTCGTATAATCGATAAATTACTTCTTTCCTTGTTGGCTTGAGCAGCCTCATAGAGATAAACAGGAATTTGCAATTCATTGCCTACTCTTTTTGCCAACTGTTGGGCATACACAGCTGTTTCTTCCATACTGATATTGGCGATGGGTATCAAGGGGCAAACATCGGTAGCACCCATTCGCGGATGTTCACCTTTATGCTTGCTCATATCAATTAATTCTCCTGCTTTTTTAATGGCACAATAAGCTGCTTCTACCACCGCATCGGGTCGTCCTACAAATGTTACTACAGTTCTATTAGTAGCCTTTCCCGGATCCACATTGAGTAGTCTTACGCCTTCTACCTTTTCGATTTCATCAGTAATTTGTTTGATGATGCCCAAATCATTTCCTTCGCTGAAATTGGGCACACATTCTATCAGTTGCATAAATCCAGATTTTTGCTGCTAAGATATTGCTTAATTGATGTAGTAAGAATTCAAAATCACATATTATTCTTTTGTCGGTTCTCTTTGTTGTTGACAAATTCCACTCTTCATTTTGTATTTTTGGAAATAATAAGAATAAAAATCAGCCCTCAATTCAATTTTATGTCAACCACAATTAAATGTCCAAATTGCCAACACGAGTTTGAGCCCAATGATAGCATTCGTGAAGAAGTACAAAAGGAACTACGTAATAAAATGACTGAATGGCAGAAACTACAACAGCAAAAGCTGGACGAACAATTAACTTCCGAACGAAATAAAATTCAAAAAGATGCTGAAACAGTATTACGAAAATCTATTACTGCCGATTTTGAAAATAAATTCAATCTTCAGGATCAAATAAATAAAGAAAATGAAGAAAAACTAAAACAAGCAAGACAACAGCAATTGGAATTTTTGCAAAAAGAAAGAGAATTAAAAAATAAAGAAGCAGAACTGGAACTTGCACTTCAGCGAAAAATAAATGAAGAAAGGGAAAAGCTTGTTTTGGAAATAAAATCACAACAAGATCAAAAATTGCAGTCTTTAGAAAATGATTATAAGTTAAAAGAAAAACAATGGGAAGAAAAATTTGATGCTCAAAAGAAACTGGCGGATGAAATGAAGCGTAAAGCCGAACAAGGCAGTATGCAAATGCAGGGCGAAGTACAGGAGCTTGCATTGGAAGAAATGCTGCGGGCAGCTTTCCCCTTTGATGTGGTGACTGAAGTAGGCAAGGGAATTCGTGGTGCAGATTGTACGCTGACTGTTCGTAACAACTTTGGACAAGAATGTGGAAAAATCATTTTTGAAAGTAAACGTACAAAAGATTTTGGTGCCGACTGGATTGAAAAATTAAAAACCGACCTCAGAAGTGTGCAGGCAGATGTAGGCGTTATTGTATCACAGACATTACCCAAAGACATCAGCAGTTTTGGGGAAAAGGAAGGTGTGTGGATTTGCAGTTTTAATGATGTAAAACCGGTAGTACAAATGCTGAGAGACGCCATTATAAAAATTGCAGCCGCCCAGAAAAGCCAGGAAAACAAAGGCGATAAAATGAGCTTGCTCTATAATTATCTAACCAGCAGCGAGTTTACCGAGCAATGGCGGGCTATACGTGAGGGTTTTATGAGTATGAAAATTTCCATTCAGAAAGAAAGAGATGCCATGGAGAAACTTTGGAAAGCAAGAGAAAAACAATTGGAAAAAGTGCTGTTAAATGCGACTCATATCCGCGGCAGTATCGATGGCATATCGGGTCAGGATGTGGATTTGAATTTATTGACTGAGGGAGATGAGAGTGAGGAAAGGTAGAGATTGAGGGAGAGGTTGAGATTGAGGTTGAGGATGAGATTGAGGTTGAGGATGAGATTGAGAACAACTTAGTTGAACATTGTTTAAGATTGTTGAATGTAGTTACACCAATCAACTAATAAACTAATCAACTATTCAACTAATCAACTATCTGCCTTTTACAATCATTACTTCCACCGTCAACCTTCTACTCTTCTGTATCCAGCACCCAGGTAAGTACCAGCTCATCAAAAATCCGATATTCAATTGCAAGCGGAGAATGAGTTTTTACAAAAAAACAGGTAATAGTTTCTTCTGATTGTTTAACTGATTCTAATTGAATATGCAGTTTAAAATCAACTGCCCCTTCACCATACCATTTAAATACTGATTCCTTTGCCGACCAAATGAGTGTGGGTGTTTGAAAATTTGTAACAGTTGTTAAGCTATCATCCATTCCAAAAATGTTTTTTTCCTTCTCTGTTATAAACTTATTGGCAATGGTTAAAATTTTTTCCTTTGGTTCTTCTACATCCACCCCCACCCTGCTTTTACTGCTTACGATAGCTGCTGCATAATCGCCACAATGTGAAATGGAAAAATGATAACGTTCATCGGGCAAAAATGGTTTTCGGGTATCGGCAATCTGAATCAGCTCATAAGGAAAATCTGGAAAAAGAAATTGAAGTAAAAAACGGCCTGCCAGATGCTGCAAACGCTTGTGCGGATGTGTAACGTCTCTGTGTGCGGGTACATTTCTTTTAAAGAACTCTTCCGTTTCTTCTATCTTCCACACACCCAGTCGGGTGAATTCGTTAATTTGATGTTGAAAAAATATTGGCATGAGTCATTCATTCGTGGGTAAATTGCCGAGCAAAGTATAAGGAGTAAAGATATGCAGTTGATATAACTGCCACAATATTTTGATAAGTATTAAACAATAAAAAAATAAAACTGACACGCCAAAATTATTCAACATGATTCTTTCCGATAAACGCATTCTTGAAGAGATAGAAAAAAGCACCATTAAAATTGTACCTTATGACCGCGATTGCCTGGGCAGCAATTCTTATGATGTTCATCTTGGCAAAACGCTGGCTACATACAAAGAACACATGATAGATGCTCGAAAGCACAACACCATTGAATATTTTGAAATTCCTGATGATGGCATTGTTCTCTATCCACATATATTTTACCTCGGTGTAACAGAAGAGTATACAGAAACACATGCTCATGTTCCTTTTCTAGAAGGAAAATCATCTACCGGCCGTCTTGGAATTGATATTCATGCCACTGCAGGTAAAGGCGATGTTGGCTTTTGTGGCCACTGGACATTGGAAATTTCGGTAAAGCAACCGGTTAAGATTTACAAAGGAATGCCCATTGGTCAATTGATTTATTTTCCGGTGGAAGGCGAAATAGAAAATCCTTACAATAAAAAGAAAAATGCCAAATACACCGATCAGCCGGACAAACCGGTTGAAAGTATGATGTGGAAGAATAAATTTTAATCGAAATTCAATTAAACCTTTATTCCCAGGGTTCAGGTATTTCAGGAAATGCGGCATACGTTTTCCCAAATGTTTTCCATGCATCCAACACTATCCTGCTAGCATCAATAAAATTGCCGCCATATTGTGATGGTGAATAGGAAAGTCTGTCGGTTTTCATTTGAGTGATCTCTTCATCAGTCATTTTTAGAAACTTAAATGCAGCCATTTCTTCTTTAGAAAAACCATTTGATCTGAGTTTAGTTTGGTAGGTACGAATATTTTCCTGTTTTAAATCAAGATTACCTTTTGCCTGTGATTGAAGTGCGGTAAGAAATTTATCCCATTTGTCGCAAGCAACCAATAATGCATCACCTACTTTCTTTTTATAATAAATAATTGCCTGTGCCTGTTTGTTAGTCCAAAAATCATCGTTGGCCAACTTTGCACCACCTTGTTTATCATTGCTGCTCACCAGTGCTTTCATTAGTGAATGTGCTTCTAAATAAGCTTCAATAAATTCATTACCTGATTTACTTAATGCCGGATTTTTAAAAGGCATTTGCTTCAGACTTTTATAATCATAATGTACTGCTTTCGCAAATTCTTTATAGTTAGGGTCGGGCGGATCGCCATTTAATGCATCACTTATTTTTCTTCCATTTTCGGTAATGAAATCAAGAATATGGCTGAACATATTTCCTGGCGAAAAAGGATTCACTTTATCTACAATAGTACCCAATGGATCGGTAGCCAAACCCAAACCATTTTGAGCATTATCAGCCCCTTTCAAAATTTTATTTGCTTTGTCCAATGCATCATTTCTGTCTGAAGGATTTTGTTTTTGATTTGATGATCCCAACCTCTGACGAGGCGGTTTTGGAATAGCCGGATGATCGGCCGGGTTAAACTCTTTTAATTTCCGATAAGGAATATTTATTTCAGAAAACTGCCCACCACTTTTACTGTTGCTGTTTTGAAATTGTTTTTGCCCAGCAGTTAAATAGCCATCATCCTTTACATAAATCTGCAATTTCATATAAGAATAACCACTGGGAAAATACCTAATATAAAAACCCTGCGGCGTAAGTGACCATCGACCCAATTTTACGTCTCTGCCGCCTTCATCAGGCACCACACCGGTAAGTACTGCAACTTTTTCAAGGTCATCATATTTTGATTGGGCACTGCCTAACATATTACGCATTTTGCTTTCAGCTTCTAATATTCTTTTTACAGGAGTAGGCGCTTTGCTAATTAGCTTATCCAATTCTTTTTGTGCCACTTTATTTACAATGCCTTTACTTAATTCCATCATTTGTTTTGCATCTAAAAGCTTTGAAGCTGTTACCAAATACTCTTTAGGCATATCATTAAAATTAGCACGGGCAATAATTGCCCAAATCAATACCTGAATTTCCCGCTGTGTAACTTCAGGATGTTTAATGCCATTCATCAACAAACTTTTGATAATATCTGCCTTGGGACCTTCTAATGGTGCATAAGAATAACCATCGCCATTTACTTTTGATGGGCCATAAGTTCCAGCCTTCATACAATAACTTTTTAAATGAAACTCCCAAACACCAGGAAAAATATAGAAGGAGCCATCTAATCCACGGGGTAATTGATCGCCGGGCAAAATCACTTTGGGCACAAAATCATCTAACTCAGGTGCTTCCGTTTTTGCATCATCAAGACTGGAGGTAATCGGATCTTTCCCCTTCAATACATTACCAGCATCGGGTATTTTTTTAAGATTCAAATCCTTTATTTTTCCAAAAGGGTTTTGAGCAATAGCTTGAAAATAAAATGAGGAAAGTAAAAGTAAAAGAACAAACCTTTTACAGTAGATTTTTGAAAAATGCAGCATAATTAATTCAGATATTTACAGGCAACAAATTAGTAGATTAATTACAATTGATGGATTATATAAGTATGAAGTTGCTCATAATATTGTTTTTTTTTACAAAGCATCAATTCCATATTTTTTATAATAGGCAATCATCCAGGCAACAACTTCATTATAACTTTTTTTTCCTGCCGGCTGATTATTGGCTTTTAAAAATTCGCCATAACCTTCCATAATTATATCCTGCAAGGGGTTTGCATATCGTTTGAAAAATGCCCTATATTCATTTACATCTTTAATGAGTACTGGATGTCTTTTTTCCTGATAAGATTTTGCAAGTACAGAATCTCGTCGATATAATTCAATAATGGTATAATTGTACATATCAAAATATACAGAATACCTGAAAATATTTGATTCATATGCACGACATGCAAGAAAGCCTACAAAATTGGCTTCATTTTCTCTTGCATAACCCAACTGGTGCGCAATTTCATGTGTTGTTACAAAGGGTTCCAAAAATCTAGGTATAGTAGTATTTACCTGGGCCTCGCCAGAAAATGGATTGTAATAACCTTGAAAACCAAGATAGTTTCCCAGATAACTATAAATAGAGGGCTTTATAGACTCTGAATAATATTTCAGGAATCGAAATTTTTTCGCAACTTCTTTATAAGCATCAGTTGCTGAAGCAAACAAAGTCTTCTTACGGTTAAATGAGTCTCTTTCATCCTGCTCAACAAAACCTGCATAATAATTAACCCTGCTTTGTATTACAGAAGCCAGTGTATCGAGATCGGCATTTGAATAATTTTTTACATCCAGCTTTAATTGATGGGCAATCCCCAATCTGTTATAATTAAGTCCCCAAAGCAGATTAAAACTCACATATAGAAATAAAATAAAAAATATAAACTGCTGAAGACCAGCTACCCAATACAATCTATTTGTTTTTTTTCTGATGATAGCTTTAGTTAGTCTAAATAATTTAAAAGTGACAATTATTACTAAAAATGCATAGAATAAATCGCCTATACTAATGGGTAGCCAACCAAATAATACTCGCTGTATTCTGGATATAACCGGGTAGATTTTCAAGCTGTAATTCACTTCTACCCAACCCGGGTACCAGGACGCCCATTTTATTAATATAGTGAGTACAATAAGCAGTACCCAACTCCAGCTTTTCATCAACCGGCTGAAAATCCGAGCTATCAATTGCTGCAAGTGCTTAAAAATTAGAGGTTAATGTAAAGGGCTAAAAGTAGTAAGTTTCAAGTAAAAAATTGAATTTCAGATTCACTGATTACCCATTTTTCCTTACCTTTGCGCCCCGTCCTAATAAACTGTATGTGGACAGAGAAAAAGTTGAAAGATGAACCGCCGCAAGGAGTTTTCCATACCATTTGTAGGGTTAAAGCCCGGCATTCATGAATACAACTATGTTATAGACGACAAGTTCTTTGATGACTTTCAATCGCAGGATTTTACTAACTGCCATGCTCAGATAAAACTGCTGCTCGACAAGAAAAGCAGCTTTATGGTATTGAAGTTTGAGGTGGGTGGCAGTTTGCAGGTAATGTGCGATAGATGTAACAGCCAATTGCCTCTTGAACTATGGGATGATTTTACCATGACAATAAAAATGGTTGAAAATCCCGAAGTGATGAATGAGCAGGAAGAAGATCCGGATATGTACTACATTTCTCAAGGCGAAAGCCATCTTGATGTAGCCGGATGGATTTATGAATTCATCAACCTGACTATTCCTATGCAAAAAGCCTGCAACTATGAAAACATGGATGGGCCTTATTGCAATTTAACGGCCAAGGACATGTTGAAGAAAATGAATACCGACGAAGCAAAAGTCAAAAAAGAAAACCCAATCTGGAAAGGATTGGAAAAATTTAAAGATTTAGATTAACAATTAATATTTGAGTCATGCCAAATCCGAAACGCCGGCACAGCCAGCAAAGAAGCGCCAAAAGAAGGACGCATTATAAAGCCACATCGGCTACATTAACTACTGACAGTGCAACTGGTGAAACACATGTACGTCATCGTGCACACGTAAGTGAAGGAAAGTTGTATTACAAAGGAAAAGTAGTTGTCGAAAAATCTCCGATAAAAAAATAATCCGGCCAGAGGCCTTATTTTAAATTCCAAATCTCAACTTTGACATAACTTGTTGTCAAGGGGGTTTGGAATTTATCATTTAAATATTATAATGACCATTGGGATAGATATGATGGGGGGAGATTTTGCTCCGCTTGAAGCCGTAAAAGGACTGGCTTTATACCTTTCTGCAGCAACAAAGTCTGTAAATCTGATCTTGGTTGGTGATAGTAGTCAAATCAATCAGCTATTAACTGAGCAAAAGATTGATGCTACAAATATCAAAGTTGTTCATGCAGAAGAGGTGATAGATATGCACGAGCATCCTACAAAAGCATTTCGCGAAAAACAAAAATCATCTATTGCCATTGGTTTTCATTTATTGGCTACCGGCAAAATGGATGCCTTCATTAGTGCAGGCAATACGGGTGCTATGCTGGTAGGTGCTTTATTCAGCATTAAAGCACTGGAAGGTGTTATTCGTCCTGCAATTTCAACCATCGTACCAAAAATAAACGGCAACACAGGTCTGCTTCTCGATGTAGGTTTAAATGCAGATTGCAAACCAGAACAGCTCAATCAATTTGCCATTATGGGCTCGGTGTATGCTCAATTAATATTAGGAATTGAAAAACCCCGAATTGCATTATTGAATGTAGGTGAAGAAGAAGGAAAAGGAAACCAACTTGCACAGGCCGCTTATACCCTACTTAAAGAAAACAAACAAATACATTTTGCTGGAAATGTAGAAGGCCGTGATGTTCTGATTGATAAAGCTGATGTAATGGTTTGTGATGGGTTTACTGGTAATATCATTCTCAAAATGGCTGAGTCTCTTTTTGAAGTAGGTCGTCAGCGAAATATTGATGATGAATTTTTAAATCGCTTCAATTTTGAAACCTATGGTGGCACACCGGTATTGGGTGTGGCCAAACCGGTAATAATTGGTCATGGTATTTCTGGATCTACTGCCTTTAAAAACATGATGGTGCTGGCGCAAAAAATGATTGAAAAAGATGTGATGAACAAAATGGGTGAAGCATTAGCAGTGTAAACCTTAATGTTTCAAACATTCTTAAAAAAACTGTTGATAATTAATTCAAAAACATTTGGCATAAAAGCTACGGAACTGTATTTTTGCCGTCCCTTAAAAGGAAGGATGTTCAAACACATTTTTTGGAGATCTCGTAGCTCAGTTGGTAGAGCACAACACTTTTAATGTTGGGGCCCTGGGTTCGAGTCCCAGCGGGATCACTACTAGAGGTTGTCTGAAAAGACAACCTCTTTTCTTTTTGCCTTTTTTTATTTTACGTTTGCATAAATAATCCATTCACATGGCCTCTTATTTCAATGACAAAGTAGTTATCGTTACCGGTGGTACCGATGGAATCGGCAAAGCATTAGTATTACAACTGATAGAAGCAGGTGCCAAAGTTGCTACCTGTGGCCGCAATCATGATAAACTTTATCAATTGCAAACCTCCTACCCTTCGGCCAACCTGCACACCGTAGTGGCTGATGTAAGTAATGAAAACGAATGCAGACATTTGGTGGAGTCCACTATCAAAATGTTTGGCGGTATTGATATACTTATTAATAATGCCGGTGTATCAATGCGTGCCCTTTTAAAAGACACTACACCGGATGTAATTAAGAAAGTAATGGACATTAATTTTTATGGAACTGTTTATTGTACCAAATATGCTTTAGACTCCATCATCAGTCGCAAAGGAACCATTGTTGGCGTTTCTTCTATAGCAGGTTACCGTGGGCTTCCGGGTCGCAGTGGCTATTCTGCCAGCAAATTTGCAGTACAAGGGTGGCTGGAAGCAGTACGAACCGAACTGATGGGTGATGGTGTGCATGTAATGTGGGTATGCCCGGGTTTTACTACATCCAACATCAGACAGGCGGCTTTAAATAAAACAGGCGATGTACATGGTGAAACGCCAATGGATGAAGGCAAAATGATGAGTTCGGAAGACTGTGCACAACACATCTTAAAAGCCATTCGCAAGAAAAAAAGAACCCTGGTGCTTACCTTCACCGGGAAACGTACCGTGTTTTTGGAAAAATTTTTTCCTAAGTTAGCAGATAAACTTACTTACAAATTTTTCTTTAAGGACGGTAAACTTGTAAAATAAACGAAAGCAATCTTGCCACTCATTACGCTTACATCCGACATTGGCAGCCCCGATTATCTGGTGGGCGCAATAAAGGCTAAGCTATTACAGATTAATCCTGAATTTCAGATTATTGATATTTCTCATCACGTTCCTTCTTATAATTTTTCTCAGTCTGCTTATTTATGCCGTAGTGCATTTAGAAATTTTCCTGAACAAACCTGCCACTTGATTTTAGTTGACCTGTTTGACAAAAAACCTGAACAACTATTGCTTGCTTTTCATCAACAACAATATATTTTGTGTGCCGATAATGGTTTACTTTCTATGATTCTGGAAGAAACGCCAGAAATTGTAATTGGCTTGCCGGTAAATACAAATACTACCATTAACACACTAAGCCTGGTAAATATTATGGGAGAAGCCGTAAATAAAATTACCAGAGGCGATTCCATAAAAGACATTGGCAATGCCGATGTAAGTTTTGAAGAAAAAAGGGCACTGCTACCAATGGTTGCCGACGCTTCACTAGAAGGTCATATTATATTTATTGACAGTTTTGAAAATGTAATTACAAATATTTCCAGAAAACAATTTGAAGAAGCCAGAAAGGGAAGAAATTTCAGTATCATTTTTAAAAGAGATGAAATCATTGATCGCATCAGCGAAACCTATGCCGATGTAAGAGAAGGAGAAAAACTTGCTTTATTTAATAGCGCTGATTATCTTGAAATTGCCATCAATAAAGGAAATGCTGCAGGCCTATTTGGACTAAGAGGCTTCTCTGATAAAGCTACTCAGGCACAACTCACCTACCAAAAGGTTAAAATACATTTTGATTGATTTTAAGCCCCTGTTATTAGCCGCCAAAGAGGGGTGAAAGTGAACTGAATATCCCTATTTTTGCCAACCGCCTTTTGCGGGAAAAATCATCATTTTATGAATTTCAGAAAAACGAATAACATTACTGGTTGGGCCGTGTTTGCCATTGCTTTTCTTGTATATTTTTTCACTCGTGAAGCAAGAGGTAGTTTATGGGATTGTGGCGAGTTTGTAGCCTGTGCAGATAAGCTGGGGATGCCCCACTCCCCTGGTGCGCCACTGTTTGTACTCCTTGGCCGTTTTTTCATTATTCTTTTTGGCGATAATGGCAATACTGCTGCCAATGCTGTTAATACTATGAGTGCCCTTGCCAGTGGTGCTACTATTCTTTTCATTTTCTGGTGTATCACTCACTTTGCCCGCAAAATGTTTGTTGGTGTTGGTGAAGAATTAAACAAAAATCAGCTGTTCACAGTAATGGCTTCTGGTATTGTAGGTGCATTTGCATATACATTCAGCGATTCATTTTGGTTTAGTGCCGGTGAAGGCGAGGTTTATGCTCTTTCTTCTTTCTTTACCGCATTGGTATTCTGGCTTATGCTGAAATGGGAACATGCTGATGAAAAAGCAGGTGACAATCCGCAGGCTAAACTTCAAAGCGACCGCTGGATTGTTTTGTTATTTTTTATGATGGGACTTTCCATCGGTGTTCACTTGTTGAACTTGTTGACTATTCCTGCTATTGTAATGATTTATTATTACCGCAGATATAAAGCCACAACCAAAGGCGCCATTTGGGCATTTGTTATCGGCTGTTTAATAACTGGCATTGTACAAGTAGGCGTTATTCAATTTTCAATGAAAGGTGCAGGACAGTTTGATGTATATTTTAAAAATACTTTGGGCTTGCCTTTCTATTCAGGATTTACAGTTTACTTTTTAATTCTGGCTGGTTTGATTGCTGCATTTTTCCGGTTTAAAGAATCAAAACTTTCACAGACACAATTAATGATCTGGTTTGCATTGTTTTTATTTATTTCTGCATTGCCATTTGTTATTAAATCAGGATCAGGCATTCAAATTTTTCCATTATTATTAATAATAGGTGCAGCTGTTGCTATTGGCTATTTCTTAAAACCATCTGCATTACGCATTATTAAACTTTCTCTTTGGTGTTATGGCTTTATGATGTTGGGCTACTCAATGTATTTCACTACACTGATTCGCTCCACTGCCAATCCGGCAATTGATATGGTAAATGTTGACAATCCAATTACATTGGTTTATTATCTCAGTCGTGAACAGTATGGGCAGGCTCCTTTGGTGTATGGTCCTCATTATATGGCTAATTATAAGGAGGATCCTGAAAGACCAGGCCGTGTAGCAATGACCAAAGGAGAAATGGAATATGTAAAAGGAAAAAATAAATACATCGCTATTGGTACTAAGGATAAGCCACAATATGAAAGTGATGATATGCAGGTATTTCCAAGGGTGTGGGATAATGATAATCAGCAAGGCCACGTTGATTTTTATGCCGATTGGCTTAGCTTAAGAGATTATGACCAAAACGGAAGACCTACAGGCTATCAGCCACCCAGCTATGCCAAAAACATGGAATGGTTCTTTACTTATCAGATGGGCTTTATGTACTGGCGCTACTTCATGTGGAATTTTGCCGGTAAGCAAAATGATATACAAGGCTATGGAAATAAAATGCATGGTAACTGGATTTCGGGCATTTCATTTATGGATAATTCAAGACTGGGCGATCAATCTAAAATGCCTGATGCACTTAGAAATAATAAGGCAAACAATAAACTGTTTATGTTGCCATTCATTTTGGGAATAGTAGGTTGTGTGTATCAATATTTAAGAAACAGAAAAGACTGGGTAGTTAATTTCCTGCTTTTCTTTATGACAGGCATTGCCATTGTATTTTATCTGAATCAGGCCGGCAATCAGCCTCGTGAGAGGGATTATGCATATGTAGGTTCTTTCTTTGCATTTGCAATATGGATTGGATTGGGTGTTGCCGCCATTGTAAAAACCGCACAGGAGAAAAAAGATAAACGCCTCTTTACTGATATGCTCATATATGGCGGAGTGCTTACATTCCTAATAACAGTGATGAGTTGTATGCCTGGCTCTGGTAGTGATATTCTTTCAACATCATTGATAGCAACTTCGATTTACCTCGCATTTGCGGCAGGAGTTACAATGCTTGTCAGAACGCTGTCAGGCGATGGCAAAGACTGGAAGAAACTCAACATAGCGACTACTGCTATTTGTTTAATTATACCTGTGTTGATGGCGCAACAGGAATGGAATGATCACAACCGTAGTCATAAAACAACGGCCCCCGACTTGGCTACGGATTATTTAGAAAGTTGTGCTCCCAATGCGGTTATTTTCACTTTTGGTGATAATGACACTTATCCCCTTTGGTATGCACAGGAGGTAGAAGGTGTAAGACCAGATATCAGAATTATCAATACAAGTTTGTTGGGCATTGACTGGTACATCAATCAACTTCGTTCGAAAGTAAACAATGCAGATTCGCTTGATGTGATATGGAGCCCTGAACAAATAGAAGGACATAATAGAGAATACCTTCGATACAAGCAACAGGGAGATGCCAATGTATTTTATAACTTGTATAATGTAATGAAAAATACAATGGGCAAGCCTGTTCTGGATACAAAAACAAAAAGAGATGTGGGTCCTGATGCCTGGCCGGTTGCACGTTATTTTATACAAGTAGATACGGCGGCTGTTCGCAAAAACAATACGGTAAACAGCGATGATATCGTAGTCCCAGAAATCAGATGTGAAATTCCAAAATCAAAATTAGAAGGTGGTTTAAGCAAGAGCGATTTTGCTATGTTAAATATCATAGCATCTAATGCAGCCAACGGATGGAAACGACCTATCTATTTTACTTCAGAGTTTGGTTCACTGGGTTTTGGACCTTACCTCAGAAAAGACGGTCTTTCATACAGGCTCATTCCTGTTGTTACAACTTTTGACCCCAATACATGGGTTGTAGAAACAAGCGTTCGCAGTATGGGATTGAGTTCGCAATTGGGCGACATTAATACAAATGCTATGTTTAATAATTTGTCAACTAAATATAGATTTGGTAATGCAAATATCAAGGGTGTTTATTACGACGAAGAAAACAGAAGACATATCCTGGATATACGAGAAATATTTGCAGAAGCCGCAGGCGATCTGGCTGATAAAGGAAGAAAAGAGGAAGCCTTGAAGCTTTTAGAAAAATTAGAAAAAGGCATCAGTACAGATAATTTGCCTTACGCAATGCCAAGCCGATATTATGGAAGCAGTCATAATCAAACAGGCTTGATACTTCTTGAAGCCTATTATAAAGCCGGCAAAAAAGATATGGCAGAAAAAGTAAGACAGGCATTAAAAACGGATATGGAGCAGCAGAAAGCATACTTTGAATATATGAGAGATAACAGGCCTAATGACTATGAAAGTTATAAAAGAAGTGAAGATGCATTGAATAATATTTATTTGAGAACCCTTGAAGAAATAGTAAATAAATATGCACCTGCTACTCCTGCTGAAAAAACAGGAGGCGAAACACCCGGACAGATTAAAATGCCAGGTGATTCGGTTAAGAAAAAAGATTCACAGTAAACGACTACAATCAAATATTTAGAAACCCTTTGGCTTTACCGAAGGGTTTTTTATTATATCAATTACATGATTAAAAAACACACCGCTTCATTCGATTGTAGTATTAATATTTATATACAAAAACAACAGAATTTAGACTCACATGAGTACAAAAAAAAAGTACTGAGGACTTCAGCACTTTTTACTTATTAAAAAATAAATTAACCTATTTCTCTTTACTCTTTCCAAACTTATAACCAAATGATACGCCACCAAAGTATGGAATAAAATAACCACTTCCAAAAACAGGAGAGATGAAAGCACGGAATGTAAAACCACCATCGGCAGGCTGCATACGATAACCTAAAAGTACATGGCCAAATGTGCTGGAGAAGTTATCACCCTCAGTTAATTCACCCGATCCAAAAACCGGTGTAACGCCTGCACCTACTTCAAAAAAATTACGATTGTCTTTACTGATTAAATAGTTTAACCCAACGGGAACAAAAATAATTCCGGAACCTTCAATACTAAAACCGCCAATACCTGCACGGCCACCAAAACCGCCATTCGTTTTACTGAAACGGGTGTCAAAATTTAATGAAGCTAAACCGGGGCCTCCCAGTTCTGCATAAACTGATTGTGCAGAAGATGTTTGCGATACAGCAATCATTCCAATTAAAATAATAACGAATTTTTTCATAACTACATTTTAAGGTTAATGATAATTTACCATCCAAATATATCTAAGTCAACATTAAGGCCAAATTATTATTATCAAATTCACAGAATATTCACTTCCCTTTCTAACCGAATACCAAATTTATTAAAGACGGATGCTTCAATTTCCATACTCAAATTCATAATATCATCGCCCGAAGCAGTTCCATAATTTACGAGTACTAATGCCTGTCTATCAAAGCATCCCGCATCTCCCTTGCGTCTTCCCTTCCATCCACAACGCTCAATAAGCCAACCGGCAGAAAGTTTCATCTTATTCTCACCTGCTGGAAATAAAATGATATCAGGAAATTTTACTTTCAAGCCTTGACAAATGTCAATTTCAACAAAGGGATTCTTAAAAAAGCTACCTGCACTACCCAACACTGTAGGGTCTGGCAGTTTTGATTGGCGAATGTTTATCACCGCATCTGCAATTGCTTTTGAAGATAAACTGTGTACCTGCATACGTTCCAACTCCTGAGTGATTGCGCCATAATTAGTGGAATATACAGGCGATTTTCTGAGTTGAAAAATTACATTCAGAATGGCAAACTGATTTTTATACTTTGACTTAAAGACACTATCACGGTATTCAAATTTGCAATCAGCATTTGTAAAGTTTTTGATTTTACGTTCATGTATATCAAAAGCTTCTACGCTCCATAATGTATCTTTTACTTCTACGCCATAAGCGCCAATGTTTTGAATGGGTGCTGCACCTACATTGCCAGGTATCAATGATAAATTTTCTACTCCACCCCAGCCTCTCCCAACACAATATTGAACAAACTGATGCCAGTTCTCCCCACCGCCAACTTTTATATAAACAAAATCAATATCCTCATGCACCACAGAAATCCCTTTGCATTCATTTTTTAAAATAAGCCCGTCAAAATTTTTGGTAAAAAGAATATTGCTTCCTCCTCCCAATATAAGCATACTGATGCTTTTCCCAAAATCAAGTAAAGCATTCAATTGATCTTCATTCTCAAAACGTGAAAAATAACGGGCAATGCTTTCTACATGAAAGGTATTAAAAGACTTTAATGAAAAATTTTCAAACAATTGCATACTGCAAAATTCGTTAAACAACTTCATTCAACAACGGAAGAGAAACATAAAAAACAGAACCTATACCCAATATTGTTTCAAACCAGATATCACCTTTTGCCTGCTCCACAATCCCTTTGCACATAGCCAGACCTAGTCCGGTTCCTGATGATTTTGTTGTGAAATTTGGAACAAAGATGTTAGAACGGATTTCTTCGGAGATTCCTTCGCCATTATCTTTTATACTTATAATAATTTTATCATGTTCTCTTTTTTCTTCTACAGAAATTTTACAAACATCACCAGCCTTGCAGGCTTGAACAGCATTGGTAAATAAATTGGTAAACAAACGGTTCATCTGTGTCTTATCTGCAAAAACCATAGCCCTGTCGTTTATAGGATACCAGGAAATAGTTACATCAGCATTAGGCTGGTATAGCTCTTTTAATGAGATAATCACTTCATGCAGATCAAAATACTCGGTATGTGTGTTTCCGATATTTGCAAATTGTGAAAAGTCTGCTGCTATCTTTGATAAATGGTCAATTTGCTCAACCAGTGTATTGGCAACTTTGGCTGTAAGTTCTTTTACATTTTCATTATTATTATTAATTGCTTTTTGTAAATACTGAATACTCAGCTTCATCGGAGTGAGCGGATTTTTAATTTCATGTGCCACCTGTCTTGCCATTTCTCTCCATGCGCCTTCTCTCTCACTCTTAGCCAACAAAGCAGCACTATCACCCAGCTTCGCCACCATTTTATTGTATTCGGTAACTAACTCCCCTATTTCATCATTTCTGTTCCAGCTTATTTGTTCATTCATTTTGCTAAGATTTACTTCCTTCATCTTATTACTGATAATAGAAAATGAGCCCGTAATACGATTGGTTATAAACAAAGAAATAAGTCCCCCTATCAAAAAAATAAATGCATTCAGATTGATGATGGTGACTAAAAAATTTGAAATCTGTTGTTGTAACTGTGGTTTAGAAGTAAAATAAGGAATGTTGATATATGCATAAGGCTTTCCGTTTCTCTCCTTTTCTCGGACAGGTGAGTAAATACTCAGGTATGAAAAATTCCCGATCTTTTCTTCCTGAACATGTTGTACCTGCCTCATTTTATTTAAATGATAATAAGCTAGCGGATCCATTTTCTTACTCAATACACCTTTGGTGTAAACGTTTGCTTCTGATGATAATTGTAAACTTCCCTGCAGATCGTAAACATTCACATCCACGCCATGTATATCAGATACATCATTTACGAGTTGTTGCAAACCTGTATTGGAAACCGAATCGTAAATTGTAAACAAATCATCAAAAGTGCTGTGCTCAGCCATTCTTTTTTCCATTTCATTTACCATTATCTGCATCGTTCGACTCAGCTTATCACTGTTGTTGCGATAGTAACGGTTGATAAAAAATGTAATGGTGGCAACACCGATAATCAAAAAAGAAATTACACTTACAAAAATGATGGTGCTATGTATCTGTGCCCTGATGTTCATTTGCAACAATCCTCTGAACCGGTTAACGCCCCATCCTCTTGATAATAAAAAAGAGATAGCCCTTACCAGCATTACAAGAAAGATGAATGAACAAAACAAGTATGAAAATAAAGTGATTGCCGCAATCATCGTTTCTACTTTTCGAGCCACTACAATTACTTTATCATTACTATATCTAAACCAGAGTTCGTTGTACTCCCCATTAGCTCTTTCCTCAAATTCATTTTTAGGAAGCTGTTCATTTGTAATAGAGGTCGCAAATGGATAATTGCCGGGTGGAGAATGTAATTGTTGATTTACATAAACTGCAGTAGCATAAACTTGTGCATTATCCGCTTCATTGGTTCCAAACTGGCGGAATAGCTCTGGGAACAAGGCATCCCTACTATAACTTTTCAAATTTGATACTACAAAAAAAGTTCCAAGCTTTTTACCAGCAGTATCATTTACTTCTCTTTTTGTAATATAGCTAAACCGATCGTAAGCAGTTTCATAATAATAAAGCCCATCTTTTGAAGTAGGCTTTGCCTGCACATTGAGGATTGTATTCAATGCAGCATAAGATGTGACGTCTTCATTATGCTGCGGCTTATCTAATACATCATATACATAAAGTCTCGTGTCATATTTATTTAAATAACCTTCGTAGTTACCTGCAATGATGCTGTCCCTAAGTAACTTCCCCTTACTTTCATCACTAAATCTCGAAAAGTTTTCGCTCAGAAAATCGTTGTCAAGATATTGCAAAGCAATATTCATTAATAATTCGCCGGAAGGATCAGTTTGTACGGCCAGTTTCTCTGCCATTCTTTTCCGTTTCTCCTTCTCAACCTTTTTTATTTCAACAAGCATTATTGCAGCAATTGAAACGGAGAACAAGAATATCCAGGTAAGCACACCGGTAATATTAATCTTCACTTTATTGATAACAACCCCCTTCCTGTTTAATAGCCAGCTATAAAAAAGCAGCCAGCACAAAACAGGTAAATGGAACAACACATCGTTATTGCCAGATCTATAAGTAAGATAGAGCAAACCAGACACTGCGATTACCAGATAAATCCAAAGTTCTTTACCACCAAAAAAACGATAAGTATATTTTAAAATCAACCTTGAAAAAAAATAATACGAAAGCGATAAACAGGCTAACAAAGCAAATCCTATTACGGTATAAATACTAAGGCCGAAAAAATTGGTTACATCAAATGAAATTTTTGAGTCGGCTACCATGCTTCTTATTACTGTTGCCAGTAAAAAGGTGGCGCTAACAAATAATAGCACTGTAACAATGCCATAGCCCCATTTTATTCTCGATTTAATGTAGTCGGAATCCTTGTTTTCGTTTTTAAGTTTCGACCAGGCATATACTATCAGCCAGCAAAATAAAGCTGCATTAATACACAAATCGCCCAACGATTTCTGAATAAAATTAGAACCATAAATAAGTGGACTGAACAATTCAAACTGACGCAGGTAAAGCAAGGATGGGATCAAATAAATAATATAGCGAAATACAATCAACACCGCCGCAAGCATCGCAATAGATTTCCATGCACCTCTTTTTTTTGCCAAAGCTTCAGCAAAAAAATGCATTGACAGAAAAAACAATAAAGCTGCGCAAATACGAAAAAAATTTGTGAGCCAGTTGTTATATACAATTGCATCAGCCTGCCTGGGAGTAAGCCAGAAAACCGACTTGCCTGAGATAGAATGAACAGGATAGTTAGTCGGAATTTCGCTTAAAGAAGCTGTTTTATCTGCATCACTACTAAATACAAAATGCGTAGGTAAATAATTGGTTTCTATGAAATAGTCAGTTTGAACAGGTATCATTGCAAAAGCCATAACTCCATTTCTGGAATTTTGATGTTGCAATGTTTTTTTGGTTGTAAGATACCATCCATTGGCTAATCTCAAAAAATAATCGCCATCAATAGCTGATTTCAATTCTGGAGTAGGCAATGTTTTCTGACCGTTCCAAAAGGTAAGCTCTTCTTCGCCCAGACGATTTGCTCTGAAAAGAAAAATTTCGTATGCCTTTTTTGAAAGCCGTGTAACATCTTTCAATGTTTCATCATTACTTAAAAGCGAATTAACAAAGGCTGTGTCTTTTAAAAATTTTTCAAAATCTTTCTGTTGTTTTTGAATATAATTTTCCGCCAGTCTTGCCACACGTTCTACAGCATTTGCCCGGTTTAGTTGTTTGTTGAAAATTATTGATAGCACAAACATCAGCGCCGATAAAGAAAGTATTCCATACCGGCTCATTAAAATATTTTTAAATGATAGCTTCACAAATGCTTATGTTGTTGCTTTATGAAATTCCAGATGGCATCCATTTCTTCCAGCGACATATCTTGCAATGCTTTTCCCTGTTGCAATGCTTTATTTTCCAATTCTGTAAACCGCTGAATAAATTTTTTATTGGTTCGTTCAATTGCATTTTCGGCATCGATATGCAAAAACCGTGCATAATTGATAAGAGAGAATATCAAATCGCCAAATTCTTCTTCTACTTTTTGATGAAATGAACTGTTTAAAACAGATGCCTGGCCATCCCATTCTTTAATGGCCTCATGCAATTCACGATTTTCTTCTTCAACTTTTTCCCATACCTGTTCTTTATTGGCCCATTCAAATCCAACCTGTTTTGCTTTTTCCTGCAAGCGCATCGCCTTTACCACCGCGGGCAATGAAAGAGGTACGCCACCTATAACAGATTTTTTACCTTCTTTTAATTTCAGTTTTTCCCAATTACGTTTTACCTCCTCATCTCCCTCTACTTGTACATCGCCATAAATATGCGGATGGCGTGCAACAAGTTTATCTACAATACCATTTATCATTTCGTGTAATTCAAATTGACCTTGCTCTTGCCCAATTTTAGAATAAAAAAGGATGTGTAGCAAAAGATCTCCCAATTCTTCTTTTATTCCCTTCCAGTCTGAGTCCGTTATCGAATCAGCCAATTCATAAGTTTCTTCAATCGTCATCTGTCGAAGTGTTTGAATGGTTTGTTTTTTATCCCAGGGGCACTGTGTTCTCAAATCATCCATTATTTGCACCAGCCTTTGAAATGCTTCACTGTTTTTTATATCCATAAATATTTAATTAAAAAGTAGCAGCTGAGAAGAAAATAATAATAATAAATAATATCAACATCATTGCTAAAGCTAAAAGGTTTACCAAAATAAATTTTAGGAACGTTTTTAATTTACTTTGTTCATAAAACCTTAACATGGCGGCATACATATAAAAGAATAATAAAAATATAACCCCCGTTGCTATTGTTCCTGCAAAACTCCAATGAAATTTATTCTCTGCTTTTTGCAGGGCAAATATTAAAAGCAATATAAGAAATGTAAATACATAAAGATGAATGGTGAAAACACCATGATCGGCATAATAAAATTGTTTCCTTCGCCAGTAAACCAATTTTAAAATCAATGCGAAAAAAGGCAATGAAATTAAAAGCATATAGGGCAAGCGATGCAAAACGATTTCAACAAATTTTTTGACAGCTTCTTTTGGATTTTCCGCAATTTTTTGATTCATTCTTATTTCAATCATTTTCAGCCTTCGGTCAATCCAACCGCCTCTTTCATTAGCAGGTTTCAATTGCTGAGCCGAGTCATAAGCAGCTAAGGTTTTGAAATCATTTTCTGAGAAACTTATTTGTAAGCTGTTCGTTTTAGATGTTTTAACCAAATCGGTGCTCATCAACTGGTGGGTGGTGTCTTTTGCGAATGCAATCCTTTCTTTCAACCATATATTTTTAGCATCTTTTTTTAATGATGCTTCCAATTTGCTTATATAGTTATTTCTTTCTTCAATAGTTGCAGGCCTGTCCACATTGGTCATTATTGATTCGCCAGAAACAAAATAAGTAAAAAACAATAAAAAGAAAATTGCCGATGTAAATACATATAGCCTGATGGGATGCAGATAACGAACCCTTCTGCCCTTCATATATTCCTTTGACAAAAAACCGGGTTTGAAAAACAAGTCCTTTGCAGTAGTAAAAAAACTTCCGTCGAAATGTGTGATGTCATTAAAAAAATGAGATAACATGTGCCAAAATGATTCCTTAGGCTCCACATTTGCCTGCCCACAATTTTGACAATATTTACCCTGAACAATGGTACCACAGTTCAGACAATTCTTTTCTTTTCGCTGAGGGGCATGCGACATTCTAAAATTTTCTTAAAAATAACAACAAAATTACAAGGCAGTGAATTACTGTCCAGTTAATTTAAAATTAGAGCTTCTATCTTCCCAACAGTAAAACCGAATTCAGATTACAGTCAGGCATCCTTTCTTTTTCATTTCACGTCTATTCAGGTAACTTTGTATATCATAATCAATATACCATTTATGAAATTAGCCCTTTCGGCAATTGCATTTATCAGCAGCATTACCATACAAGCCCAGTCCTACAATTATTACAATGACATTGTAAGTCCGGCCGAAATGGCGAATCAAATGAAAACGCTGGTGCAAAATAAAGTAAGCACCATTACTGCTGCCGGGTATACACCACAGGGATCAAAAGCTTCTGATTTTTCGGAAACCACACAGGTGTTGGACAATGGCAAAACGCTCAGAGTATCGAAACTTATGGGTTTGAGTATCAATGTTTCCCGACAGGAGTATGATGCAGCAGGCCGCCTGACTCGTATTATTGACTCTACAGAAGGAGTTGCAGATATTTCAATATTTGAATATGATAAAGATGGAAGAATTTCGAAAGTGAGCAATACAACTATTGATGGTTCAAAAGAATTTTCAGATACCGAATTGCGCCAATGGTTTTATACTACTGATGGCAAAATTGACAAAATGATAAGAACCATAAATGGCTCAGACAGTATGGAAGTAAAAATGATTCTTGAAGAACATGGATTACCAGGTGAAGAATTGAGTTATAAAAATGGAAGAGAGACTGACCATGTATATTATTATTACAATGACGACAATAACAGGCTAACAGATATTGTTCGTTTCAATAAGAAAATCAAAAAACTGGTTCCTGAAGTAATTTTTACTTATGATGAAGCCGGTCATGTAATACAAAGAGTAGTAAGTTCCGAAGGGGACAGCTATGGTATCAAAAGCATGGGCAGCATTTATTTTGTACGCTATCTTATCTGGCGATATATTTATAACGAACAGGGTTTAAAAACTAAAGAAGCTTTATTTGACAAGAATCAAGAACTGACTGGAAAGATTGTTTACACCTACACTTTTAATTAATATTATAAAGCCGGGTTACCATCTGTCAGCACTTGCCATTTCCATATCCTGAACATATTTTTCTGGAATTTCATTTGAAACCAGACAGCCTGACTTTAATGAAGGAAAAATATCTTCAAAAGTTCTGGACTCATTCATAAATACTCTTCTGTAAATATGAGAACGGGTAAGTTGTCGATAATCATCTAAACCTGCTGCTGCACTTAATTCCAAAAATGTTTTTATAGTATCCTCATGGTAGTTTGCTACTCTTACTTTCTTATCATCCACCACTAGGCCTACAACTAGTGAAGGGTTTTGAGTAGCTACACCGGTAGGGCATTTATTGGTATGACATAGCAGCGCCTGAATGCAACCTAGAGCCATCATCATTGCGCGGGCACTATTACAGGTATCTGCACCTAATGCAATAGCTCTTACCAAATGAAACCCAGATAAAATTTTTCCAGAGGCAATAATTTTAATATGCTTCCTTATGCCAAAACCCACCAACATATTATGAACGAAGGCAAGGCCATCCATAAGTGGTGTTCCTACATAATTAGAAAATTCCTGAGGTGCGGCACCAGTTCCACCTTCAGCACCATCTACAGTAATAAAGTCGGGGTAAATATCCAGCTCAATCATCACTTTGCAAATCCCGATAAACTCGCTTTTTTTACCAATACATAATTTAAAGCCTGTTGGTTTTCCGCCAGATAAATCTCTTAGTTGCTGAATGAATTTAACAAGCTCCTTCGGTGTACTAAATGCACTATGGTAAGGTGGAGAAAAAATTGTAGTATGAGGTTCTACATGTCGTATAGCCGCAATTTCCACTGTGTTCTTTTTTGCAGGCAAAATACCGCCATGACCCGGCTTGGCACCTTGTGATAATTTTAGTTCAATCATTTTTATCTGAGACTTGTCCACATTTTTTCTAAAAACTTCAGGTGAAAATTTTCCCTCATCATCTCTGCATCCAAAATAACCTGTTCCAATCTGCCAGATAAGATCGCCACCTTGTTTTAAATGATAAGGGCTAATGCCACCTTCACCCGTATTATGAGCAAAACCGCCAATCTTTGCGCCTCCATTCAAAGCTTCAATTGCATTAGAACTTAAAGAGCCAAAACTCATAGCAGACACATTAAAGATGCTGGCACTATAAGGCTGTTTACAATCTTTATTACCTATAACCACTCTCGGATTATGATCCAACGATTTAAAATCTTTTGGTGCTATAGAATGACTCATCCACTCATAACCTTCTTCATATACATTTAATGGAGTACCAAAAGGCATAGTGTCATTTTCCTTTTTTGCACGTTGATATATGGTTGATCTGTCAATGCGATTGATAGGTCTGCCATCAATATCTGATTCAACAAAATACTGGTAAAGTTTGGGGCGCAGGTCTTCCATCCAATAACGCATTCTCCCAAGTACAGGATAAGTACGCATAATGGAATGCTTTTTTTGCATCATATCGTACATACCCATTATGGTAATAAAAACAACGATGCCAAGAACAATAACCCACCAAAGACTTACAAAAAATGTTAGAGAAGCGGTAATTAAAATCGCTATAATGGCTGAAATAATAAATCCCTTACGCATTGGAATTTAGTTTTGATCAAATACAAATGTATTAAAATAGATGTGACAAAAATTAACGAAAAAAGGAATAATAATTTCAAAACATATTGATAACTCTTCTCTTCAAAAAGATATTGAAATGAATTGCTAAAATGTAAATATTCAGACAGATATTACAATAAAATCAATATCAGAATCCAAAATAGTAAATAAGTTCAATTAAATTTGTTACATTCAGTTAAGTCATATTCATTCAATATCATTAAGGAAACGATTGCATGATTTTTAGCAATCAATAAGCCAATAACCTTGTTATTTAATCGGTAAGCTTATGAGACAAGATATCATTGATTTTTTTCAGCAGTTCATACATGAATTTCAGCTTCCGCTCAAAAACCCTGTATTAATTTTCTCGCTGATATTATTTATCATTTTGCTTTCTCCGATTTTGTTAAAGCGATTAAATGTTCCAGGAATTATCGGATTGATAATCTCTGGTGTTATCATAGGGCCTCATGGTTTAAACATTTTGGCAAAAAATTCTGCTGTTGATTTATTTTCAACTATCGGACTCTTATATATTATGTTTATTGCAGGTCTGGAATTAGATATGAATGAATTTAAGGCCAACAGAAACAAAAGTATCGTATTCGGCTTCTTTACATTCATTATTCCGCTGGCCATTGGCTTTCCTGTATGTTATTATTTGTTGCAGTATGATTTTGATGCAAGTTTTCTAACGGCAAGTATGTTTGCCACGCATACGCTGGTAGCCTATCCTATTGTAAGTAAATTGGGAATATCCAAAAACCAGGCAGTAGCCATTACCGTAGGTGGCACCATCCTCACCGATACAGCTGTACTGATTATTCTGGCAGTCATTATGGGTAAAAGCCAGGGTACATTGAACCAGGAATTCTGGGTACAGTTAGGCGTTTCACTTTCTATTTTCTCTATTATTATGTTTTTGATAATTCCAAGAATAGCCAAATGGTTTTTTAGAAAATTGGAAAGCGAAAAACATTCACATTACATCTTTGTTTTATCGGTCGTTTTTTTTGCAGCCTTTCTGGCCGAAGTGGCAGGCGTAGAAGCCATTATTGGTGCATTCGTAGCCGGACTGGCGCTCAATAAATTAATTCCACATTCATCAGCATTAATGAACCGCATTGAATTTATAGGCAATGCACTCTTCATTCCTTTCTTTTTAATTAGTGTAGGAATGTTGGTAGATATAAGTGTGTTGTTTAGCGGGCCAATGGCATGGATTATTGCAATTACATTATCGGTAGCTGCCATCTTGGGCAAATGGCTGGCCGCAAAGATGACACAACTTGTATTCCGATATTCAAAAGCACAGGGCAAATTAATTTTTGGCTTAAGCGGTGCACATGCCGCCGCTACATTGGCTGTAATATTGGTAGGATATGAAGCAAAAATTTTAGATGAAAACATTTTGAATGGCACTATTATCCTTATTCTCATCACCTGCATCGTGGCTTCGCTGGCAACCGAAAAAGCAGCCAAAAAAATTATTTTGGAAACCGAGGAAGATCCATCTGCTTTGCTTCAGGCCGACCATGTACGAAATGAACACATCCTGATTCCAATTGCCAACATTGAAAATCTGGAAAAACTGCTGGAGCTTTCTATTTTTATTAAAGACAAAAAATCGGTAAACCCAATTTCGGTATTATCAGTAGTTTCTAATAATGAAGAGGCAGAATTAAAAATTGTGAATGCGAGAAATAAATTAGAATCGTTTGTAAAGACAGCTTCAGCAGCCGAAACCAAAGTAAATATTATTACTACTATCGATCACAATGCCATCAGTGGTATATCAAGAATTTCAAGAGAAATAATGGCCGATCTCATCATAAGAGAATGGCCGGTAAAAACCGGATTTCTTGATAAGATTGTGGGAGAAACAGTAGATAGCGTGTTGACCAGTACCGAAAAAAATACTTTTATCTGTTATTTGAATAAGCCACTTGTATTGCACAAAAGGATCTTTATAGCTGCACCCCCACTGTGTGAACATGAGATAGGGTTTGAACTATGGGTTACTAAGCTTTCTCGTCTTTCTCAGGAATTAAGCATTCCTGTTCAGCTTTATTGCAACAGTATTTCAGCAAAAGCAGTTAGTAAGACAATGGCAAAGGCAAAATTGCCTGTTCCATTTTCTTTAATACAGTTTGATGATTGGGACGATTTTTTAATTCTTGCCAGAAACATTCAGGACAGCGATCTATTTGTATTGGTATCAGCAAGAAAAGGAACCGCTTCATATTCCCAGATATTGGACAATCTTCCTGCAAAACTTGAAAAGCATTTTGCCTCCAACAGCAGGATAATTATTTTTCCACAACAACATAAAACCGAAGAAGGACTTGAAGTGTTTGATGAAATTGATACAGATCCTTTCAATAAAGGAATTGAGTCTATTCAAAAAATAGGGAAAGAGATTGGAAAAATTTTTAAATAAATCAACCACAAACCTTACAAACAATATTTGCACAAATTGTAAAACAGGCTGTCCTTTTAATAGATGGATGCTCTGGAAATAATGCTGCTTTATTGGGAAAGTTTTCTAATCATGAATTGGCTTATCGTTTCATTATTTGCTGCATAAATATACATTGAAGGAATATTGGTAACATGTGCAAGCCCTATTCCAGTAGCTTTATCATGTAATGCTTTTGCCTGCAAAGGATGGTGTATAGCCTCGCTCCTCATAGTAGGAGCTGCATTTGGGTTGCCGTTGCTTACATAAAACTCTGGATCATCAATACTCATCCACGCCAGCATATCTAATTCATGTCGTTGTGCAATTATTTCCGGGTCGGTATAAAGTTGATTTAGAGAATCTAATCCAAAATCAGATAACAATGAAGTGGCCACACCCGGAATTGCAAAAAAATCAATTCCGGCTGGTGCAAAAATATTCTGCATTTGCACAGGATCGTATGAGCACTGACTTGTTAAATGACCTGCGGCTGCTAAACGTGTAGATTCTCGTAAAATGGGGTCAGCATTTGATACATCAGCCATTTCTGGATGAAATGCCAGATAGATGGAAGCACCTCCACCAGCAGAACCACCATAGCAAGCCAATTTATTCTTATTGATATTAAAAGAGGCCGCATAATAACGAATAAACTGAATACAACGCTTGATATCATTTAAACTTAATAAGACGCCGCTATCGGGATTGCTTGTACGAAACTGATAATTTATAGTTGCAAAAGCAAGATTATTTTGAAGATAAGCTTGAATATTATCAGGGTTGTTTGTATAAATCTCAGATTTATCGCCCCCTACAAAACCGCCTCCATGAATAAACACAACAATTGATGTTGGGACTCCAGATGGAGGAAGGAAAATGTCAAATTTTGAGTTAGGACTGTTATTATAGGAAATATCTGCTGCAAATTTTACACCAGTTGGAACACTGAGGGGTGCCGTGGTAAAATTGAGGTTTAGTGTCGGTGCCGGAGTAGGTGTTTGTACACTCTCTTTTTTACAACCCAAAACGGTTATGGAAATAATTAAGGTTATAATAGAAATAGTTCTCATTGCAATTGCTTTATTACATTGACTGTTGCTAATCAATAAAGTTAAAATCCCGATCCTGCTTTTTTTAAAAAACTACCCAACGTTTGTAAATTGAATAATATTCGCTCAAAATCTTACAGCAATTATTTGCTTTATCATCTTCTATGATACATAAATCTGAAATATCTTTTTGCCTTAATTTTTTAAAATACTATTCTGAAACTTGATGATAAAATGCTACTTCTTCATATCATTCATATTCCATTTCTTGATCAGATATGCAGCACCGTATCTTCAAAATTTTAAAAAAATATGTTTGTAAATTTCATTTTATAAAATGAACTCCTATATTTGCGTCAGAAACAACCTCATGTTGAACAATAATAAATATAACATTCTCTCCTCTGCATCTGCAATAATTATTGTGGTGATTATTATTATTACTTCTTCAACCGGAGGTGGTGCATGATTTTAACATAATAAAACTAACATAAGCAACCCGCCTCAAAAAGGCGGGTTTTTTTGTCTTTATACAAAATATCATATAAAAAAAATAAAAACTATGTCAGGTTATTACAATGAAAAAACGATTATTTATTTCAATGGTCAATTTATAAAAGCCGTTGATGCAAAAACAGATTTATATGGTCAGTCATTACACTATGGCTATGCAGTATTTGAAGGAATCAGATCATACCCAGTGAATGGAGGCACTAAAATGTTTAAAGGGAAAGAGCATTATGAAAGACTTCAACGCTCAGCAGCTATGATGAAGATCCCATTCTCTTATTCCACTGAGCAACTTTTGGAACTCACCTATGAAACTTTACGACTCAACAATTTTAAAGATGCGTATATCAGACCCATTGTTGTTTGTTCTCCCAATATGTCACTTTCTAAAGGGAGAAAATCATATCTGGCAATTGAATGTTGGGAATGGACCAATGGTTATATGTGTAATCAAATGAGCGTTATGACATCTTCCTATCGCAGACCCAACCCGGAAGCTTTTCATGTAGAGGCAAAAGTAAGTGGGCACTATGTAAACTCAATACTTGCCTGCCAGGAAGCAAAAGACAAAGGATTTGACGAAGCACTTGTTTTGGACAGTAAAGGATTTGTTGCGGAAAGTAGTGGCGCAAATATTTTTTTTGAAAAGGATGGTGTTTTGCACACTCCCCCAAAAGGGAATATACTACCGGGCATTACAAGAGAAACTGTTTTGGAATTATGTACTGATCTGCAGATTCCTCTTAAAGAAAGTTTATTTACTCCTGATGAAATGCAGGGTGCTGACGCTGGTTTTTTTTGTGGCACTGCTGCAGAGGTGGTGGCACTAAGTTCACTGGACAATATCCCTTTCAAAAAGAGATGGGAAGATACATTCAGCCACCTAATACAACAGGCTTATAAAGCAAAAGTGTTGGAACAAAATTTTGAAATGCCCATCAGCAATAAAGTAGCAAGTGAAGAATTGTTGACAGTAAATTTCAGTTAAAAAATACAATTGAATTAGATGCCGGAACTAAATAAATATTCAAGAACACTTACACAGGACCCTTCACAGCCCGCAGCAATGTCAATGTATTATGCAATTGGTTTTAAGGAAGAAGATTTTCAAAAAGCACAAGTGGGCATTGTAAGTATGGGATGGGATGGGAACCCTTGCAATATGCATTTGAATGATTTGTCGGTAAAAGTTCGGAAAAGTGTAAATGAAACCGAGGGATTATTGGGCTTACGGTTTTATACAATTGGAGTTAGTGATGGCATCAGCATGGGAACTGATGGTATGCGCTACAGTCTGGTAAGCAGGGAGGTGATTGCCGATAGTATAGAAACCAATACTGCTGCACAATATTATGATGCGCTGATTGCAATTCCAGGATGTGATAAAAATATGCCCGGCGCCATCATGGCAATGGGAAGACTGAACCGCCCTTCCATTATGTTATATGGTGGCACAATTGCACATGGTAGTTATAAAGGGCAAAAACTTAATATCGTTAGCTCGTTTGAAGCACTAGGTCAAAAACTTGCCGGACAACTGAATGAAGAAGATTTTAAAGGAATCATTCAACATAGCTGCCCCGGTGCAGGAGCCTGTGGCGGTATGTACACAGCCAATACCATGGCTGCCGCTATAGAGGCATTGGGCATGAGCCTTCCCTACTCATCTAGCAACCCAGCCATGAGTATTGAAAAAGAAAATGAATGTTCATCAGTGGGTGCTGCCATAAAAATTCTATTGGAAAAGAATATCAGGCCAAAAGATATAATGACCCTCAAAGCATTTCAAAATGCGATTACAATAGTTATGATACTTGGCGGCAGTACCAATGCGGTGCTTCATTTAATTGCGATGGCAAAATCAGTTAGTGTCACATTAACACAAGATGATTTTCAGAAAATAAGTAATGATACTCCTGTGTTGGCTGACTTAAAGCCATCCGGAAAATACCTGATGGAAGATATACATAAGATAGGTGGCATACCAGCAGTTATGAAATACTTGCTTAAAAAAAAGATGCTGCACGGTGATTGTATGACAGTAACGGGCAAAACAGTGGAGGAAAACCTAATGTCAGCCGCAGATCTGGATTTTGATAATCAGCAAATAATTTCCCCTTTAGAAAATCCAAAAAAAATAACAGGCCATTTACAAATACTATATGGCAATTTGGCTAAAGGAGGAAGTGTAGCAAAAATTTCTGGCAAAGAAGGTGAAGTTTTTGAAGGAAGAGCCAGAGTTTTTAACAGTGAAAAAGATTTTATTGATGGACTCACCAATGGAAAAATAAATCAAGGAGATGTAGTAGTGATTCGATATATAGGCCCCAAAGGCGCCCCCGGAATGCCTGAAATGCTGAAACCCACCAGTGCAATTATTGGCGCAGGATTAGGCAATGATGTGGCATTGATAACCGATGGAAGATTTAGTGGCGGCACACATGGGTTTGTAGTGGGACACATTACACCGGAAGCATTTGATGGTGGTCTTATTGCGCTGGTCCACAATGACGATATGATTAAAATAGATGCAAAAAGAAATAAAATAATATTACAAGTAAGTAAAGAAGAAATAAAAAAACGTAGAAAAAAATGGAAGCAACCTGACTTAAAAGCAACTAATGGAATTTTATACAAATATGCCCATCAGGTAAAGCCGGCAAGCGAAGGATGTGTAACCGATGAATAATATTAGCCATCAATAAATTCATTTGAAGAGAATTAAAAAAATATTTCAATGAAAACTTTAAAAATAGATAAGGAAAAAATTTCATCTGTAACAAACGCAAATGAAGATACTGGTAAAACAATTAGTGGTGCAGTAGCAGTACTGGAAGTTTTGATTGCAGAAGGAGTTGATACCATATTTGGATATCCCGGCGGTGCCATTATTCCTATCTATGATGCATTATATGATTATCATACCAAACTGAAACATATACTTGTAAGGCACGAACAGGGCGCTATTCATGCAGCACAAGGTTTCGCAAGAGTAAGTGGTAAAACAGGTGTTGTGTTTGCAACCAGTGGCCCAGGGGCTACAAATCTGGTAACAGGAATTGCCGATGCGATGATTGACTCCACCCCTGTCGTTTGCATCACAGGTCAGGTATTTGCAAGTTTGCTAGGAACAGATGCATTTCAGGAAACGGACATAATAAATATAACAGCACCTATAACCAAGTGGAACTATCAGATTACAGATGTAAATGAAATTCCTGAAGTGCTGGCAAAAGCTTTTTACATAGCAGGCAGTGGAAGACCAGGTCCTGTACTTATTGATATAACCAAGGATGTACAAATGGCAACCTTCAATTTTAAAGAATACAAAAAATGCGAGTATATCCGAAGCTATAGACCCAAACCAGTTGTAAGAAAAAACTATGTGGAAGCTGCTGCTCAACTCATAAACAATGCTGAGCGACCTTTCGTAATTTTTGGGCAGGGTATTATTTTGGGAAATGCCGAAAACGAATTCAGGCAGTTTATTGAAAAAACAGGTATCCCTGCTGCATGGACTATCATGGGCATGAGTGCTTTGCCAACAGACCATCCTTTAGGTATGGGTATGCTGGGAATGCATGGCAACTACGGACCAAATTTATTAACCAATGAGTGTGATGTGTTGATCGCAGTAGGAATGCGTTTTGACGACAGGGTTACAGGCCGATTGGATAAATATGCGAAACAAGCAAAAGTAATACACCTGGATATTGACCCAGCAGAAATAGATAAAAATGTAAAAGCCGATGTACCGGTCTGGGGCGACTGCAAAGAAACCCTGCCCCTATTGACCGAACTGGTAAACAAAAAAAACTACAAAGACTGGATTCAAAAATTCAAAGATTTAAATCAAAAGGAATATGAAACGGTAATTCAAAATGAACAAAATCCAAGTGGTGAAGAGTTGACTATGGGCGAAGTAATAAAAACGATGAATCAACTGACAAATGGCAATGCAATCATTGTAACTGATGTAGGGCAGCACCAAATGGTAACCTGTCGCTATGCTAAATACAATAAAAGCAAAAGCAACATAACCAGCGGTGGTTTAGGCACCATGGGTTTTGCTTTGCCTGCCGCTATTGGGGCAGCGTTTGGAGACAGCAGCAGAACCACAATAGCCATAATAGGTGATGGTGGTTTTCAGATGACCCTGCAGGAGCTGGGTACTATCATGCAGTTTAAACCAAATGTAAAAATCATCATACTCAACAATCAGTATTTGGGAATGGTAAGGCAATGGCAACAGTTATTTCATAATAACAGATATTCTTTTGTTGATATTACCAGTCCCGATTTTGTTCAAGTAGCAAAAGGGTTTGGAATCCCAGGTGAAAGTATTTCTAAGAGGGAAAATTTAAATAATGCAATATCAAAATTACTCAACAACAATGGCAGTTATTTATTAGAAATAATGGTAGGAAAAAACGATAATGTTTTTCCAATGGTACCTCAGGGCCGAGGCGTGGCCGATTGTGTATTGAATAGCGATGAACTTTAAACTTACTATCAAAAGAAAAAAACCATGACTAAGAAAGAATTTACGATAACAATTTATACAGAAAATCAGGTTGGACTATTAAACCGTATTGCTATCATCTTCTCACGCAGGAAAACTAATATAGAAAGCATGAATATTTCCCCCACGGAGGTGAGCAGTATGACAAGATTTACAATTGTCGTTAATGAATCAGAGGATGTGATAATAAAGCTCTGCCGGCAGATAGAAAAACAAGTGGAGGTTTTTAAATCATATTATCATAATGAGCATGAAATAGTGTGGCAGGAATTAGCACTATACAAAGTACCAACTGATATCATTGCTACACAAATAAAAGTAGAAAGACTTTTAAGAGAGAATGGTGCTAATACAGTGGTCATTCGTAAAGATTATACAGTTTTTGCCGTTACTGGATGCAGAGCCGAAACAGAGGCATTGTTTAAGGTTCTAAAGCCTTACGGGTTGATTGAGTTTGTAAGAAGTGGCAGAGTAGCCATCCTCAAAGGCAGTAATGAATTTTATGACCGCGTAAAAGAATTTCATCAAAATATTCACGAATGTTCTCAAACTAAGCACAACTATATTGAAGAAAAGGAGAAGGTATGCTCACATTAAAAATTAAAAAAAGATTTAGCTATAAATCTATGCTGACAAAAAACAAATTTTTAAAATCAATTAAATAAGAAAACAAAATGGCAAAATTAAATTTTGGTGGTATAGTAGAAAATGTGGTAACTCGGGAAGAGTTTCCACTTAGCAAAGCGCAGGAAGTATTAAATAATGAAACAGTAGCTGTGATTGGCTACGGAGTACAAGGACCCGGTCAAGCTTTAAATATGAAAGATAATGGCATCAATGTCATTGTAGGTCAGCGCAAAAAATCAAAATCTTGGGACAAAGCTGTAACGCATGGTTTTGTACTGGGAGAAACTTTATTTGAAATTGAAGAAGCATTAGAAAAAGCATCCATTATTTGCTACTTGTTAAGCGATGCTGCGCAAATTGCCATATGGCCTACTGTGCAAAAACATCTTACGCCTGGCAAAGCTTTATATTTTTCACATGGATTTGGTATCACCTTTAATGAGCAAACCTCCATTAAACCACCGAAAGATGTGGATGTAATATTAGTAGCGCCGAAAGGCAGCGGCACCTCACTCCGAAGAATGTTTTTGCAAGGACGTGGATTAAATAGTTCATACGCTATTTATCAGGACGCAACAGGAAAAGCATTTAACAGAGTAATTGCTCTTGGCATTGCAGTAGGCAGTGGCTACTTGTTTGAAACTGATTTTAAAAAAGAAGTATACAGTGATTTAACGGGCGAAAGAGGCACATTGATGGGTGCTATACAAGGAATTTTTGCAGCACAATATCAGGTACTTAGAGATAATGGACATACGCCCAGTGAAGCTTTCAACGAAACTGTAGAAGAGCTAACGCAATCGCTAATGCCGCTAGTTGCCGAAAATGGAATGGAATGGATGTATGCCAATTGCTCAACCACTGCACAACGTGGAGCATTGGACTGGTGGAAAAAATTTCGTGATGTTACTACTCCAGTCTTTAAGGAGCTTTATGAAAGTGTAGCATCAGGAAATGAGAGCCAAAAATCTATTGACAGCAATAGCAAATCCGATTATCGGGAAAAATTGGAAAAAGAATTGAAAGAGTTGAGTGAAAGCGAACTATGGCAAGCGGGCAAAACAGTAAGAAGCCTACGCCCCGAATATCAGGACAACAAAAGCCAAATGAACAAAGCGACATCTTCCACAACAGAAGTATTTAACAAACTTACTTTAAATACAGCAACGTCAATGTAACATGAAAACGACAATCAATCATACGCAACAATTAGATTTTATATCAGCTTATAAGCGATTGAGAAAAGTAGTTAAACAGACACCACTCACTTTCAATTACAATCTTTCAAAGAAATACAATTGCAATGTATTTCTAAAACGAGAAGATCTGCAGATTGTTCGTTCTTATAAATTGAGAGGCGCATATAATATGATGAGCAATTTATCCAAAGAGCAAATGGAAAGAGGCGTAGTATGTGCAAGCGCAGGAAATCATGCGCAGGGATTTGCATATTGCTGCAAGAAGTTAGAGATATACGGTATCGTTTTTATGCCCGTCATCACTTCTAAACAAAAGATAAACCAAACAAAAATGTTTGGAGATGACTTTATAGAAATACAATTAATTGGTGACACATTTGATGATTGTTCGCAGGCTGCAAAAGAATACGCCGAAGAATTAAATCTCAACTTTATACCTCCTTTTGATGACTATAGAATCATTGAAGGTCAAGGTACCGTAGGTGTAGAAATATTGGATGAAAAAAATGATATAGACTATCTTTTTATACCAGTAGGTGGTGGTGGCTTGTGCGCAGGCGTGGGCTCTTATTTTAAAACCTTTTCACCACACACTGCAATTATAGGTGCTGAGCCAGAAGGAGCACCCTCTATGCTTAAGGCATTAAAACATGGCTCACCTGTTACATTACACAATATTGATTGTTTTGTAGATGGCGCAGCAGTAAAACGTGTAGGCGATCTAACTTTTTCTATCTGCAATGATGTATTGGATGAAATGCATTTGGTCCCTGAAGGAAAACTATGCACAACCATTTTAAAGATGTATAATGAAGAAGCAATTGTAGTAGAACCGGCTGGTGCTTTATCTATAGCCGCATTAGATGATTATAGTGAAAGAATAAAAGGGAAAAATGTTGTATGCATCATCAGTGGAAGCAACAACGATATCGACCGCATGCAAGAAATTAAAGAACGCAGCTTCCAATATGAAGGTCTAAAACATTATTTTTTAATCAACTTTGCTCAACGCCCGGGTGCATTAAAGGAGTTTGCGAACAATATATTAGGCCCGACAGACGACATTACACGTTTTGAGTATATAAAGAAAAACAATAAAGAAAACGGTCCTGCTTTAGTAGGTATTGAGTTACAAAATCGTTCAGATTATGATTTGCTTCTGGCAAAAATGAAAGAATCTAAATTTGGGTATGCCGAGGTAAATAAAACAGATCCTTTGTTTGGATATCTGGTTTAAAGCAAATGCATCTATCTCATTTAAATCCTGAAATTAATTCTATACGTAGCAAAGGCACAAAAGAGAAGCTATAGTCCGATGAATTTAAAGATGCATGTAAGCATATTAAACCTCCATTTATTCAAAGGGAGGTGAATGTAAACATCCACTTCGCTGGATTTTGCCAGTCCTTTCCTTTGAAGGATGAAACAGGAGCTTTGATTAAAACATGATTCCATCCTTTATTTAAATAGATTTTGGTGGGCTGTCGATATTCATATCCTTCATCAACCAGAGGCCATTCACTGTTCCCCTTCATGCCTGCATGTTTCCATTTTGGCGGGTCAATTAATTTTCCGTTTACCCACACTTCACTGTTTTTATTATCCCAGGCGTCCGGTGGCGGAGAATCGGTGGCTGGTGAGCGGGAAATATTATTAAAACCGATCCAGAAGCTTTTCTCACCTGCTTTATCAGTCCAGATTTTTGTGGTGGCATAAAATGTTGAATTTTCTTTTGGCTCGTCAACAGCACCTTTTATTAATGGTGCCCACCAGTGGCGCAATATGATGGTACCTCCAATTACTTTTTTATAAGGAGTGGCTTTTTGTTCGTTCCATTTTTTGGTTTCGGGTGGAAATATTGAATCGGTTGTTCCATTATTATCAAATGGGCCATAAAGATTCCATTCAGTACCGCTTTGCCTTACATAGGAAAAAGGCATTGCATTAAAATAAAGTTCTTTATGTTTTAATAAACGATTTTCAAACGCTTCAAATGCCAATACATTGCCATCACTGATATTTGAAATCCATCCTTCCAGCCCTCCCCCACACCAGCTTCGTTCTGCAAATGCAAGCATTGCCGGATAAACAGGGTTCATTTTCAAAATGTCTTCATCCTTATTCACCGCTCTGTCGTGCCACATACAAATCGTACCACCGAGAGTAGAAGAATCGCCCTTTTCTTTATCAGCAATCCTTCTGTTAAAAATGGAAGTGACCGCTTCCAAAGGATCCATGTGATTGAGATATAAATGCCGTGAATCTATAAACTGAAGACTTTGCTGATTGCTGATGTGTGCATTATCATCCATCCACAATTGCCGAATAGTGCTGCTGGTAAAATTGCCGCCCGGCTGCCAGCCAATTACTTTCTTGCCAAAACTTTCAATGTATTTTGTAATCTCTGGAACAAAATTCTTATTCGTAATCTTCACTTCATCTGCTCCAATATGAATGTAGGGTACATCATAAGTTGTGCAAAATTCTTTTAGAATATTTTTGAGTATCACAATACCTGAATCGCTTTGCATATCCACTCCCATTGCTCTTTTAAATGCTGCACTATGTCCGGGCATATCTAGCTCGGGAACAAAAGTGATATGTCTTTCTTTGCAATATGCAATGAGTTCTTTTATTTCTTCTTCACTGTAATACTTGCCTTTGTTGCGCATCATAAATGCGGGTGACGTTAGCTGCGGGTATTGTTTAATAGCAATACGCCAGGCAATATCTTCGGTAGCATGAAAATGAAAGACATTGAGCTTGTAGGCAGCCATTACATCTATTTGCTGCTTCAGCAAATCCATTTCCATATAATTTCTTCCCACGTCAATCATATAACCACGCCAACTGAAAGCAGGCCAGTCGGTAATGGCGCAGGCATTCACACTGTTTCCATCAGTCAATAATTGTTTTAACGTCTGAATACCATTGAAAATTCCATGTGCTGTGCTAGCGGACAGGCTAATTACCGATGAGGTGATGTCTAATTTGTATGCTTCAATACTTTTACCAGACAAGCTCGGTTTTCTCAATGAAATTTCAATGTAAGACTGATTTTTTACTGCTTTCTTTAAAACCTTCGTTTGTATTCCTTTTGAAAGCATCCATTTTTGCAATTGCTGTATTTCAATAAGTAATGTACCGCTATCAGCAACAATTATTTTAAATTGACTCAACCCGAAACTGCCTTGCCCCTTTTTATACATCTGCGGCATTGGGATCAAATTGAAATCACCAGTTTTTTGAAATGTATTTTTAAATAAAAAAGAATCAGAAGTTTCTGAATTTAACTTATGAGCATTTATTTGAAATAAGAATAGGGAAGCAACTATTGAGAAAAAATATTTCATTCTAGATAAAATCATTTACTTCAAAACTATTTCATTTCTCATATAGTATTTAAACTTAGTTTATTCTAAATGTCACCAAAAAAAATTAATAGATTCAAGTTTCATTTCGTCCTTTAATTCTTCCAGTTAATCATTCGCACATTTGAATCACCGCATTCAAGAAACAACTAATGCTTAATCAACCGATCGGACAATTTTGTGCTGTTTGTGTTTATCGTTACAATATAAAGACCTGATGGTAAGTTGCCAACATTAACTGTCAGTTTATTTAATCCTTTAACTAAGATTTGCTCACGAGAATATACCAGTAATCCATTTGCAGAATAAATCTGCAACATCGTTTTGAACGTTGTGCTACTTTGTATAAGAACATTAACATCATTCTTAGTGACATTTGGATATAATAAAATGCTTTCAGCATTTTGTAATACAGGTTTCAATTTTACGATTGGCGAGTATTGTACAGAGCCAAGAATACTCACTGCCTTTACTCGGTAATAAATAACACTTGAGGAGTTATTTAGAGAATCAATAATATCATAAAATTGCTTTGTACTGCTATTGCCACGGCTAATTACTTTTTTAATAAAAAAGAAGTCATTTCCATTATAACTTTTCTCAACAATAAAATGATCATTGTCGATCTCCTGCTCTACCGACCAGCCAACAAATGCCATATTTCCAGTTTGTCTCGCTGAAATATTTAAACCCGTTATTGGCAAAGTGGAAGGACAACTCTTTATCAGAATACTATAAACATTGGATGTGTCCTTACATCCATTGGGCGAAGTAACGATAACAGAAAGATTATGATTACCCAATGGCAAAGAGCTGAGTGGAAAAGAAACACCGCTTCCAATAATAGTAGCGTATGGAGGAGCATTATTATACCAATCTATTGTATATCCGGAAAGGTTCCCATTAAATGAAGCTAGTGGCATATACACTTTAGATGTATCACATAATGTATCGCAACCTACTGGAAACAGGTTTACGAATGGGCTTTGCAGAATAACTTGTGATGCCTGTTTTCTACAACCAGTTGTGCTATCCAGAACACTGACAGTATATGTGCCATTAGCAGAAGCAGTTAATGTATTTGTTGTACCCAGAATAAAACTGCTATTATTAAAATTCCATATCCAGCCTGGGTTTGCTGCACTGCTTGAAGCAGTAAGTGTATATAAATTATTAGAACAAACCGGCAATGGCCCAGCAACAGAAATTGAAAGGCTAGGCAAAGCATTAAATGTAACAGAAATAGTATTGATATCTGTACATCCTGTAGAAGGGTCTGTAACCGTTATTTTAATAATATGTGTGCCCAGCGTATAAGGAGCAAAGCCGACAAAAGCGGAATATATATTATTGGTACTCATGGGTACACCATCTACATCCCATTGATAAGTGCATCCTGTGCAACTTGGGACTGAAACTGTATATACGTTTTGATCGCAAGCTTTGCCGCTTGTGGTAATGCTCACATTTGGCCCTTGCAAAACATTAATTGCAGCTGTATCAGAATTTACAAAACAGCCATTAATATCTTGTGCTGTAAAGTGGTAATTTCCTGTTTGAGATACGGTATGAGTTGAATTTGTAGCACCACTTACTACAGCACCATTATTATACCATTGATATCCTACAAGTCCAGAACAAGAAGAGCCTAATGTAACTGAGCTGTTGGAACAAAATGTTGCCGGGCCAGATAATGTAACAGTACATACAGGTGCTGCTACTATTGAAATTGATTTTACCAAAGTATCCTTACATCCATTAACATCGGTTACGATATGTGTTACAGAAAAAATACCGGCAGCACTATAAGCATGGCTTGTTGGATTTACATAAGAAGTGGATGCATCTCCAAAGTCCCAAAAATGAGTAGGTTCAGATGTGGGATCATTAAAAGCAACTGGGGTGCCTACACAGGAATTACTTAACGTAAAATTTGCATCAGGAACAGAAATATTGAACGTGTCTCTTACCGTAATTGTACAGCTACCAGATGTAATAGTATGGTTTACTATATATGAACCACTTTGTGTAAAAGTCAATGTTGGGCTAGCAATCGCATTATTATTAAAAGTTGCTATGGGAGGTAAAACTGGAGTATTTCCAGGATTAGTACCAACCGACCAATTGTAAGCGCTTATCACTGCGGGAAAAACAACAGTTGATGCGTCAAATAAATTAATTTTATTACAATTTACAACACTGGTAAAGTTTGGTGCTACAGTTACATGCACTACTGTATCCTTGCATACTCTGCAAATACTAGCATCGGGTAACAATACATCTGCACAAACTTTGATTTGTTTATACCCAATTGAAGTATAAGTTCGGGTTGTTAATCCACTTACAATATAGTTATCCTCCAAATGCTCAATTGTAGGATTGCCTGATCCATTTAATACTGCACCAGGAGGTGCCGTAGCAGCAATTGCTAAATTAAATGGATTGCAGCCTGTAATACCTGTAACATTTATGGCAGCCGAACAACCACCGCCTGAGCAATTGGCAATGACAATAGTAATTGTATTTGATGTAACTACACAACTGCCAAGTGTAACCACACAATAATAGCTATATGATCCAACTGAATTAAGAGTATTAATAAGTAAAGTTGCATTTGTTTGCCCTACTAGTAAAGTACTTGGCGCCTGATACCATTGAAAAGTATAACCGGGGCTATTTACTGCTACCAGGTTCATATTGGGCAAGTTGGGAAAACAATAGTACAATACATTATCAGCAGAAATGGATGCTACAGGCCTGCCAACATCTGGTATGTTATAATTAGTATTTACCGTACATCCAGAACCATTGAAGTTTTGAATTTGAACTGTATAATTTCCTGGAATATTTATCCCTGTAATACTTGACGTATTGCCGGGTATAGGTCCACCTGGACCTGCCCATGTAAAAACACCTGTTGCTCCTGTACTTAATGTAATTCCTCCGGGACCACATAATGTTCCACTAGCTGTAATTACAGGTATTGCTGGTTCGTTAATAGTAATCGCAACCGAGTCTTTTCCGCATACACCATATTTTAAATACACTATATTACTTGCTCCCGGGCTATTATTCCCATGCCAGAGTATAGTAACAGTATTAGTACCTTGTCCGCTTTGAATAGTTCCAAAATTAGCTGGCGACACAGCCCATTGTAAATTTGCATTTAAAATATTTGTGATTGTATAGCTCACTACTGCATCTGCACATACACTTACAGGGCCTGATAAAGCAGGAGTTGGCCATAGAAATACATTCTTCAAAAAAGTATTACTTGGGCAACCAAATGGACTTGATGTCTGACTAACAGAAATATTATAAGGGCCTGCTGCACCCCATGTTATTTGTACTGAGTCGTTATTAATACCTAATAAACTAAAAGATGAAGCATTATTTATAGACCAGCTAAATAGCCCAGCCATATTTGATGTAACACTATAAATATGAGTACTACTTGCACATATTGAATCTGGCCCGTTGATACTACTGATGATTGGCAATGGTAAAACTGTAACAGTGTAATTTGCAGTATTACAGGTAGTATTTGGCGTAATAGGAACAGCTGATACTATATAACTACCAACCGTTGGCCAACTTACATTTATATTTGGCGTTCCATTTCCACTGTTGATTGTAGCAGTTCCAGGATTAATAGTCCAATTTGAAGGCACAGGTAAATTGGTGGGCATTGTGGAAATAAGATTGGTTGATTGCCCCTCGCAAACAGTAGCCGGACCAGAAATGCTCAAATTGGGTCTGACCTTTACAATATAGGTAGCGATGCCACCACAGTTTAAAGATGTGTCAAAATAAGAACAAGTTATCGTATGATCGCCAATAGTATTCCAGTTAATATTAATCTGATTTGTATTGGTATTGTAAGGAGTAATTAATCCACCGCTGCCTAAAGACCAGCTATAAGTAGTTCCCGGCCATGATGGAAGCGTATAAGTTGCAATTGTATTATTGCAAACAAGTACAGGGCCGCTGATGGTGCCTGTTGTGGGAATGATAGGCACAGTTACTGTTGCACCGGATGCACAATATGGAGTAGCACAACCGGAAGCTACCAAATTAATTGCTCCCTGAGGATTACCTGAGCCCCATTGTATTGTAACACACGATGTACCCTGACCACTTTGAATGACGCCTCCGGTTGCCGTCCATATATAACCGGAGCAAGTATTATCCGCAGCACAATATTGCACTATATCGCCAGCACATACTGTGGCGACACATTTAATTTCAGGTGGGGGTAAAACATCAATAGTGATATTATGTTTAACGCTATCTATACAGGTTGGGCATACCGGATTCCCGTTTAAGAAAGCATTATTAGCTGCATACATCGTAACCGTATAAGTACCAGGGCTTGAATATGAATGTGATGGATTTTGGATATTCGAAGTATAGGAATCACCGAAATTCCAAAAAAAGTTATTGCCATTTGTTGTTGCAGATGAATTAAAATTGATACTCGTTGGAAGCAAATTACAAACCGGCTGAGGCGCAGCAGTAAAAGCAGCTACAGGTTTCGGAACTAATGAAAAATTGATTGTTATAATATCTGAACATGGTGCTAAACCAGGGCTACCTGGTGTTGTAAAAGCAATTTGCACTTGTCCAGAATTTGCAGCACCCCATAAAATAGTGAAACTGTTTCCACTCAAACTAATAAAAGTACCCCCTGAAATACTCAAAAAATTATATGTGGTGCCCGCATAGCAGGTTTGATTTACATCAATGAAGTATTTCATTAATGTGTTTTGGCAAGAACGAACTAAACTAAAACTATTAGAATAGCCTGGGCCTGGATTATTCCTCATTATGTCCACACCTATGTTACAATTAATTGTATCACGCATTGTAAATACACTAGGGCAAGAAATAGTACACTGCCCTATTAAGGTTTTTTGAAATAAACTAAAAATAAGAAAGGCCAAAATCAATCTCGCAACAAATAGTTTCATGTAAAGCAATTTTATTTGCCTTTTGGGTCGCAAAAAAACACTACTATTAATGTCAACCAACTCAGTCGACTATTGAAAGCAACCTAAAAGCATTTATGAAAATAATCCTTTTATCCAATTGCCTCCAAATGATTAATATAGAAATATTCTGTTTTGTATAACCTTATGGGGAATTCATCCTAAAATATATCATTTCAGAGCCAAAAATTTCAAAAAAACAGGTTTATGCTTCACCATCAAATTAATCACTTATTTCGGGGAGATTATCATCATTTCTTTCGCCTCCAAATCTTCATACTCATTAATCAATTTAAGCAACTGCCGCTTCATCTTCGCCTGTATTTTTTTATAATGCTTATCTCCATACAAATTGTTCATTTCATTTTTATCGGCTTTCAAATCGTACAACTCCCAACCGTTTACTCTTTTGTAAAAACGAATGAGCTTATATCTGCCTGTGCTGATACCGAAATGCGGCGACACGGCATGCTCCCCATTTTCGTAATAATGATAATACATTGCTTTTCTAAAAGTGCCCAGCTTATTTTCTACCTGCCCTAAAAATGATTTGCCCTGCATATCTTTTGGAATGGCAACTCCTGCTGCCTGCAACAAGCTGGGGCCTATATCTAAGTTCATCACCATATTACTGTCAATGCTTCCGGGTTTAATGTGCCCGGGATAACGCATTACCATAGGTGTGCGGAAAGATTCTTCGTACATAAATCGTTTATCAAACCAGCCATGCTCGCCCAGATAAAAACCCTGGTCGCTCATGTAAATAACAATGGTATTTTTTGCAAGATTGTTTTTATCCAGATAATCTAAGGTGCGGCCAATATTCCTATCCAATGAAGCTGCTGTGGCTAAGTAATCCTTCAAATAGCGTTGATACTTCCACTCGGTTAACGCATTGCCTGATAAGTTTTGTTTTTTAAAATCGTCATACAGTTTTTGGTAGTAAGCATCAAAGCGGGCACGTTGTGCAGGGTTCATCTGTGTGATGGCAGCTAAAGTAATTACAGTGTCATACATTTTTAAATCGTAACCCAATTGCATGGTATTTGCAATGGTCATATCCTGCACCTTTGCGGCATCTCTACCTGAATAGTTGTCATAAAAATTATGTGGCAACGGAAAATTAATGTGATCATAAATACCAAAATCGCAGGTATCGGGCAACCAGGTGCGGTGTGTATTCTTTTGACCTATAACCAAACAAAATGGTTTTGATTTATCTCTGTTATTTAGCCATTTTTCTGATTCATCTTCCACCACATTAGCCGCATATCCTTCTACTCTTTTTTTGCTGCCATCCATCATCAAAAAATCAGGATTGTAATATCGCCCCTGCCCCGGAAATACCTGCCAGTAAGTAAAACCTTGTGGAGTTGTTTCCAAATGCCATTTGCCAATCCAGGCGGTTTGATATCCTGCTTTAGTAAGTTCTTTGATAAATGTATTTTGACTGCCATCAAAGCTGGAATGTTCATTATCCTTAAATCCATTTTTATGACTGTACTTTCCGGTGAGGATTACAGCACGGCTGGGCCCGCAGATAGAATTGGTAACATAAGCTTTATTAAACAACACTCCTTCTTTGGCAATGCGGTCAATATTGGGCGTACGTATTTGTTGGTTGCCATAAGCACTGATGGCCTGGTAAGCATGATCATCCGATACAATCAGCACTATATTTGGTCTTTGTGATTTTGATATGCCAAAAAATAAAAGTGCAACAATGGCAAGAAAACTTTTTTTCATCTCAACTAATTTGGGTGTTTATAAAAACTGCTTGTTCCACTCGTTTACAAATTTTTTATCGGGGTCGTATTTATTTACCAGTGCAATAAAGGATTCTAACATAGGATATTGATTTTGCAAATAGACTTTATCCATTCGGGCTTCTTTGCCCCAGTGCGGTCTGCCACCATTTTTTAATGCCCATGCTTCAAATTTCTTCAACTGATTGTACCAGTTTTCAGGGGTATCCATATTGTACATGCTTAGCCAAATGCTGTCTCGCTTGTAGGCCGGACTTAGCCAAAAATCATCTGCCTTAGTAAACCTTACTTCCTGCACAAAGTTATACGTATCTCCATGCTGCAGTAAGATGTTTTTGTATTCCTGCAAAAGTCGTTTGGCATCTTTGCTGTCAAATGCCCACTCAGTTTCCCGGTGCACCGGTGGCAGGGGCGTTAAAAATCCGATATAACTTTTGCATATCCTGTCAAAATGCTTGCCGCCTACCTTGGTTAAAAAACGATTGATGGCAGGAATAAATTTTTTGCGATTGAGTTTGCCAATAAAAACCAGCAAGCGATATAGGAGCACCGAAATCACATCATCTTTCAGAAATCGTACCATATCGCTATCATTTCTATTTTCACTGGTACGATTGTTTTTAAAAACCATTACTTTCTTTGATGGAGCCAGCCACCAAAATTTAAAGTGATCGTAATCACTCACATATTGTTCAAGATTTTGAATCACTTCATCAAAATCGGCAGTATCCGTAATGGCATGCATTTGAAATGCATTGACCACATTCAATGTAATGGTATGAATGATGCCACAACAACCCATACCGGTTAACAAGGCATAAAAACCTTCATCCGCTTTTGTAAAAGAATGATTGCAACCGGTGCCATCCAGCATTTCAAAACTTTCTACCTGTGCGGCCAGGCATTGAAAATTTTTACCAGTGCCATGTGTGCCGGTACAAATAGCGCCAGCCAAGGTTTGTGCATGTATGGAACCCAGGTTGCTTAAAGCCAAACCCTGCTGCTCAAGCCATGCAATCAAAATTTTTAAAGTAATGCCTGCTCCTGCTTTTACCTGCAATCGTTCCTTATCTAATTCATAAATCTTGTTCAGGTTTTCCAACGATACCAGCACTTCATCGGTAACAATTCCTTTTGACCAGGAATGCTTAGCACCTACTGGCCGCAATGAAGCAGCGTTTTTTATTACCTGCATTAATTCCTCTGTAGATGCCGGTCGGGCAAATTGCATTGGAGAAAACTTCCATGTTCTACCGAAATTTCTAATGACCATATTTATTTACAGAATAAAAAATCCAATCCTTATTACTAAAAAATATTCTATCGTACATCTCTCGCACACCTGAACCCGGTATGCTCCAAACCCGTATCCGGGCTGCTCTTCATTCTTCTTGCCACCCGATAGCCGCTGCAATATTCATCGTTGCACAAAAAACTGCCGCCACGCAAACTGCGTTTGGGTGTATAGGGTTCATCGGGGTCATAACTTTTGGATGGGCCTTTTGGGTTGGCCGTAATTCCATTTGAAGAAAATGTTTTGTAATAATTATAATCGTACCAGTCGCTGCACCATTCCCACACATTGCCGGCCATATCAAACAAACCATATCTATTACATGTGTAAGTTTTTGCCGGTGCAGATTTTACAAAGCCATCTTTTTGTTCGTTGAGATAAGGAAATTTTCCTTCCCAGCTATTTGCTTTAGGATTGCCGCTGTTTACATGTTCATTACCCCAGGGATAAATATTGTTAATTAGTCCGCCTCTTGCTGCATATTCCCATTCGGCTTCTGTAGGCAACCGCTTGCCCGCCCATTTACAATAAGCCATGGCATCAAACCAACTCACCTGCACAACAGGATAATTTTCTTTTCCAATGATGTTTGAATTAGGGCCTTCAGGATGTTTCCAATCAGCGCCTTTAACCCAACTCCACCATTGCGAATAATCATTTAAATCCTCAGCATTGTTACTTTGTTTAAATACCAATGATGCAGCCACCAATACACTATCCGGTGGTTTGGGTGTACCGGGTTCCACTGATTTTTTTAACTCTTCCCAATCAGGTTTTCGCTCTGCAGTAGTAATATAACCGGTTGCATCTACAAATTTTTGAAACTGTGCATTGGTTACTTCTGTTATATCCATGTAAAAAGAATCAACCGTTATTTTGTGTTTGGGATATTCATCAGCCGATGCTTGTTCATTGTCACCACCCATATCAAAACTGCCTCCTGGTATCAATGTCATGCCTGTGAGTGATGTATCATTGCTTACTGTTATATTACTGCTATCGCCAGATGCAAAACGCTGCGGCACACTCATGCAACTGTGTACAGTATCCTTTATTCCATTTTGCTGCATTGCTTTTTCATCAGCATTATTACAAGCTGATACAAGGCATATCATTATTAAAACCGGTATTAATGAAACTGTTCTCATTCTCTCATTTATTCTCTTTGATTTTTACAAGCAATGCAGCCAGCTCTTTTACTTTCTCCGGGTATTTTTCTGCCACATTATTTTTCTCAGCAACATCATCTGCCAGGTTGTATAATTGCGGGGCATTCAAATTACCCAATTCAATATTAGTAAGCTGATTTATGGCCGGCCCAATGTTGGGTTCAATATATTTCCAACCGTTTTTTGTAATGGATAATGCAGCGCCTTGTTTCACCAATGTGGTACGCCCCTTATCCGTTTTTCCCAGTAAAGCGGCAAGCCTATTTTCACTGTCTGTTGCTTCGTTCATTGAAATACTTTGATTCAACAATTTAGAAAATGAAGCAATAAAATCTACCTGACAAATAAGTGCTTCAGCAACATTTGGCTGCACCCTACCCGGCCAATGCAATATCAACGGTACCCTTGTACCTGCTTCAAAAGCGCTGTACTTGCCACCACGCAAAGGCCCCCGGGGATTATGTCCATTGAGTTGCGTTACTGCTCCATCCACATAGCCGTCATCCAACACTGGCCCATTATCGCTGCTAAAAATGAGGAGGGTATTTTTTTCAATGCCTGTGGCTTTTAGTTGTTTCATTATTTCACCTACCGTCCAATCCATTTGCAAAATGGCATCGCCTCTAAAACCCAGGCCACTCTTGCCTTTAAACATAGTAGATGGCATTCGGGGCACATGGGGTTCGGTGAGTGCATAAAAAAGAAAGAAGGGCTGCTTTTTATTTTCTTCAATAAATGTCTTGGCTTTTTCTAAAAATGTCAATGGCATTTCTTCATCTGTCCACCGGGCGGTTTTGCCCCCACTCATGTATCCTATACGGCCAATGCCATTAATGATAGTGTTGTTGTGCCCATGATTGGGCGATGCTTTCATTTTTAATAATTCAGGATTTTCCAAACCGGTTGGCTCGTTTCCAATTTTTTTATTATAATCCACCTCAATAGGGTCTGTAGAATCTAAACCTATCACATGATGGTTTTCTAAAAACACCGTAGGTACCCGGTCGGCAGTTGCCGGAAAAATAAAAGCATAGTCAAATCCTGTTTCATTGGGGCCGGGTTTTATTTCGCTGTTCCAGTTTTTTTCTATTGCATTGCCCAGGCCCAGGTGCCATTTGCCTACAATGGCTGTTTGATACCCTGCCTGTTTAAAAACTTTTGGCAAGGTGGTTTTATTTGTGGGAATAATCAATGCAGCATCGCCGGGCAAAATATTTGTTCCGCTTTTACGCCAGGGATATTGCCCCGTCATCATTGCATAGCGGGAAGGTGTGCAGGTAGCAGATGTGGAATGGGCATTGGTAAAACGAATGCCCTGCTTTGCCAATTTATCAATATTGGGTGTTTTAATTTTTGTGGCGCCATAGCAGCTTAAATCACCATAACCCAGGTCATCAGCATAAATGATGATTACATTGGGGCGTTGTTGCGCCATGCATACAAGTGCTGTTGTAAAAAATAAGGTAAAAAAAAATGCCTGCTTCATTCAATCTATTTAAATGGGTTTATTCAAATACCTTCTGACTCACCACATATCCCGTTGGCCGCAGTACGGTTATCACTGCCCGGCCATTGAAACTATCATCCACTTCAAAATTTACTCTTTCGCCCGGCGCTATTGTGGGCAAATCATATACTTTGCCATTGCGATAATTAGCTGTACCATCGGAAACATACAGCTTATACCCTTGTACAATATGCTGCGGCAGGCCGATGCTTCCGAATATCAACACATTTAATTTTCCTTTTTTCCAGTTGCGTACCCCCTGCACTTCCACCGGCGATGAAAGCTCACGCAATATTTTCATGGATGGTTTTGGCTTGCCATACATATCGTAAATGCCGTGTATTCTTCTGCGGTATTTAGTAGTATCCGATGTGCCGGGATAATGGGTACGGTAATCCGTTAGGTCAAAGTAAATGGCTCCCTCTACATAAGGTTTGCTTTCGTAAATAGCCATGTGGTAAATTAAATCTTCCACTCTCCTTTCGTCGCCTCCTTTAAAGTTGGGTTCGCACAATCCAAACTCCGAAATAAAAAAGGGCTTATCGGGATAGCTCATGTGTACACTGTCTAAATAATTATGAATTTTCCCTGTTGGCAAATCCCACCAACTGCCACCGTACTCATTCATCATCAGGTAATCGCCACCTGCAGCCGCATCGGGCACAAAGTTTGGATTATTATAAAACCCCTGCGTAAGTGTATTGCTCACATAAGCAGTATTGCGGGTGGGGTCAAGCGCTCTTGATTGTTTTAATAATATTTCAATCATGCCCTTCATATCGGCATCTCTTGCCCGCAGCTCGTTGCCCACACCCCACGAAAAAATGGATGGATGATTGTAAAAATTATTTACCATCCGCTCCAGTTGTTTTAAGGAAATATTGCGAATGCTATCATTGGCAGGAGTTTCGGGTCCCCATAGGGGTACTTCCTGCTGAACTATAATTCCATTGCGGTCACAGAAATCATAAAACAATTCATCCTGCTGAAAATGCTGCCGGGTAAAAATGGCATTTACATCCTTCATCAGTTTGCAATGGCGAATAATCTCCGCATCGGTTTCGGCAAAACCAAAATCAGGATTACTTCCGGCGGTCCACTCCACACCCATTAATTTTACATGCTCGCCATTTAGGTAAAATTTTCCGGCCTTTAATTGTATATCTCTAAAACCGGTAACTGTAGCAATTTTATCAATAACTGTATTGCCCTTTAATACAGATACCACTATACGATAGAGATTGGGCCTATCAAAATGCCAGGCATTTATTGCAGGCAAATTTATTTGCATAGTAGCAGCATTGCCATTCCACACCGCATTGGGGCTGGCGTTATAAATAACCGCATTACCCGCCTGATTTTCTTCTTGTACACTCACCGCAAATTTCAGTTTACCATCGGGCTTATCAAATTTCAATTGCAAGCCCAGGCTGCCAGAATTGTCTTGAAGATTTATTTTGGGAGTAGCATGCAAATATTGAGCAGCTGGCTTGCCCGTTACCAGCAGGGCTACTTTGCGAATAAGGCCACCATCATTGGGCCAGTCAAACGAGCTGCCAAAGGGCACTTTGTTTGTTCCATATTCGTTGTTCACTGCTATGGTTAGTACATTCTCTTTACCTGCCTGTAGTTTTCCGGTAAGGTCCACATAAAACTTGCTGAATCCATCACCTATATTTTCATCTATCTTTTTTCCATTGAGATAGATATAGCAGGTGTGATTGACAGCGCCAAACTGCAAGCGCAGCGTTTTATTTTTCCATGCTGCGGGTGCATTTATCTTGGTTTGATACCAACCCCATCCATAATGGTTTTGGGTTGCTGAATGAATGTTCCAGGTATGAGGCAGACTTACGGAAGTAGCATTGGGCAGGGCTTTGGCGAACCATTGCTGTTGCAATCCAACCGCATTTTTATCAATGGCAAATTGCCAATCGTTGTTTAATGCGATGGTATCTCGCTGTGCGGATGTATTCTGGACAGCTACAATACAATATCCAAACAATATGTATTTTTTTAGAAAATTTGTCAATCTATTATTTTTCATTTTTCTTGCATTAGTAGTCTGAAAACTTTTGTTTCATGTGGTGCTATGCTTCCCTTCCATTGCGTGCCGCTTCCAGTTTTTTTGTGCAGCCACAAATCTCTTAGTTCATATTTATCTGGCAGGCCCAATGCCGAAAAATTGATGGAGAAAGTTTGCGCCGCATCGCTTCTGTTTAATATTGCCAAAGCAACATCTCCATTGGCCAGCGGCTTTACAAATACATTAATGGAATCGTTGTGTATTTTTCTAACTGCCTGTTTTCCCAATGCATCCTGATTGAGCTCAATGATTTCTTCATTCAATAAAATTTTCCTGGTTGCTTCATTCATCCTGCGCAAATCGTTGGTAGCATACAATGGCGAGTTCATCATAGCCCATAGGCTAAACTGGGTTTGATATTCTACATCGGTGCAGCCCGTGCCGCCGCCATCGCCGCTGGGGCCTTTTTTTCCATACAGGCCGGCTATCAGCATATCAGCATCGTTCCAATGTCCGGGGCCGGCATAAGCATGTAGCCCTGCATTAATATCCAAAATATCCAGGATACCATCGCCCCAGGTTTCGGTGGTTTTTCTCTTCCATTTATCCCTTATATCGTAAGTGGTGCGCCAGAGTTGCCCACCTACTTCGGCTCCCCAAAGCCAGGGTTTGCGGGGGCCCCATTCACAAATGCCCATTGCAATTTCTCTTCCCGATTTACGCAACGCATCGGCCATTTTTTTGTAACGAGCCTTGGCAGTTTCTACATCTTCGGGTGCATTGCAATAATCGTATTTTAAATAATCAATATCCCAATTTGCAAATGTTTTGGCATCCTGCTCTTCAAATCCCAGGCTGGCGGTGTAGCCTGCACAGGTAAGCTGTGCCGCATCGCTGTATATGCCCAGTTTCAAGCCACGGTCGTGCATGTACTTTGCTAGCGCTTTAATACCCGATGGAAATTTTTGAGGGTCGGCAATCATATTGTTTTTGTTATCCCGGCCACCCTGCCAGCCATCATCAATAAAAATATAATTGTAACCTGCTTTGGCCATGCCACTGCTCAGCATGGCATCGGCCATTTCCATCAAATCTTTTTCATTGATTTTATCGGCAAAAAAATTCCAGCTCATCCAGCCCATGGGCGGTGTGGGTGCCAGCAACTTACCATCTCGTCCATTTATCTGAGATTTAATCTGATGCGAGATGATAACTAATGAAAAGATAAAAATGAAAAAGCGCTTCATTTTAAAAATAGTTTCTTGCGTTACTTTAATGTAAGCTGGAAAATTGTATCTGTATCATCAAGCTTCACTCCATCCAGATAAATAAAAACACCTTCAGGCTGTTGTTTAAAATTTACTTTTGTTTTTCCACCAATCGTTGATGTAGAAATTATTTTTTCTTTCAAACCTGGAAGGAAAATATAATTTTCATCGGGCTGCACCAACAAATGCACATAAATGATTTTATCTTTTCGAATAACGGCACCCCATTTCTGCTGCGGTATCACATTTCCTCTTGTACCATAAATCGCTTCTCCATTCACCTGCATCCATTTTCCAATGGATTTTAGTGTATCAATAAACTCAGGCTGCACACTGCCATCAGGCATGGGGCCAATATTTAAAAGAAAATTGGTATTCAATCCTGCTGCATTTACAATATAATGTACCAACTGCTTTACCGATTTGTAATTATTATCTGTAATATTAAAGCCCCAGGAGCCATTCATGGTTTCGCAGGTCTCCAACGGCATTTCTTCTGAAGGCGCCTGATAGCTCAGCCCGCTTTTATTGTGACCGGGTAAATCTTTTTCAAACATTTGAAAATCTTCGCCAGGCATGGGATCCAGATGATGATTGTTGCCAATCAAACAATTGGGCTGCAATTGATGAATCAATGAATAAAGTTCATTATACTTCCAATCAATTCTTGCACTCATATCAGCACTGCCTTCCGGATTGGTTTGGTCCCAGTGACCATCTAACCAAATAGACATAATGTCGCCATAGTTGGTCAACAACTCCGTTAACTGATTTTTCATAAATTGCAAATAAGACGCATAATTACTTTTTGCAGTACGGCCACTCGCCTTTCCAGTGCGACCGGTTTCATAAGGATAATCATCGCGGTACCAGTCCACCAGCGAGTAATACAAGCCTAACTTCATGCCCTGTTTGCGACATTCGTCAGAAAGCATTTTCAGAACATCTTTTCCATATGGTGTATTGGTTATTTTCCAGTCGGAATATTTGGTATCCCAAAGCGAAAAACCATCGTGATGGCGGGTGATGAAAACAATATATTTCATACCGGCATTTTTTGCAGCGCTTACCCATTTGGCTGCATCAAAATGAATGGGATTAAAAACAGGCAACAGTCTTGTATAATTCTTTTTTGAAATGCCTCGGTTATTCATCACCCACTCACCATTTCCCAAAATACTGGAAAGTCCCCAATGGATAAACATTCCAAATTTCTTATCCTGAAACTGATGACGGGCTTCTATATTTTCTTTAGAAGGTTGATAAGGCTGCGCATAAACATTTGTAGATAATACACAGCAACTCAAAAAAATAAAAATAAACTTTGGCATTCGCAATAAATATTAAAAAAGAAGAAGAAGATTAAAGTATCATTATAAATCTACTGCAATAAAATGAAAAAAAATGATGCAAGTTTAATCAATCGTTATCGCAGTTTTTTCTGCCTTTATTTTTGATACCAATAAACCGAAAATAACCAAAGCAGTTCCTACAACAGTATATTTACTTATTACATCATGCATCCACCAGGCAGCTATCATAAACCCAAATAAAGGACATAGAAATAACCATAATCCAGCTCTTAGCGGATTGATACTGAGCAACCATAGCCAGAGCTGTACAGCCACAATAGAAACCGGTATGGCCAGCCAGCTTGTAGAAAGCCAGAATGATGTATTAAAATGATTTTTCTCATCATTATAAAACAATAATGCAAAAGGCAATAAAAATAATCCTCCCAATAATGTTTGCCATCCGTTTATGGTAAGCAACGATAACCCATTCCATTTTTTTGAGGCAAAATATATTGCGCCTACAGAGTAAGATAGCATACTAAAAACTAGTATGATGAGACCCAATGGTGTAACCAAAGCATCACCAAATAAAGGCCAAGATGCACAAACCACACCTACCATACATACAACAATAGAGATAAAAACTGTCGTGGTAAGTTTGTGTTTTAAAAAAACTACTGACAAAAAACTAATAAATACCGGATTGATAGCAACAGCCAATGCGCCAATGCCTGCCGTGATGTTTTGCATGGCAACCACATAGCAACCTAAATAGATTGTGATATTCAGCAAACCATAAATCGCAATTTGTCTCCATTCTTCTTTTCGTGGTAAACGATTTTTTAAAAAGATATGAGAAATTACTAATAGAATTAAACCGGCAATTGCAAATCTTAGTTCGGCAATCACCAGGGGTTGGGCAAACTGCAGTCCCACTTTAGTAGCAGTAGAAGCCGATGGCCAGAGAATGGCAAATAAAATACCTGCAGTCAACCACTTCCATTTTTGATCCGATGGTATATTCATTTGATTAATGGCTTCCGGTTATTTTTATCAGTTCAAGATTCTTGTCCAATATATTAAACGCTGCTTTATAGCCGGGTGCAATTTTTCCATATCTGTCATCAATTTTCAAAACCCTTGCTGGGTATAGACTGCACATACGAATGGCTTCACCAGTTTCTATTCTGGCTTTGTTCACCAGATTCTGAAAGGCCTTTATCATATTCAAAGCTGAGCCGCTAAGTATGCCGGCAGCTTCATATTTATCGCCGGCCAGATAATGTTGGTAGGCGCCGGTAACTGTATCGGTAACCGCATCGGTTATTGCAAACAATCTTTCTCCCAATATTTTTTTGGCAATACGAATGGCTGCAAAATCTACATGATACCCATCGGGGATGATGCTGGCCATTACCTTATCGTCATCCAAAATGGCACCTACCAATCCGGGATTGCGGTGTTGCAATGGACTCATGGCATTATAAAGATGTGTGGCTGCTGTTATTCCTTTTTCAAAACTCTGACGGGCTTCATCATAAGTGGCATTGCTATGCCCGGCAGAAATTACAATGCCGGCATTAAGAATATATTTTATTATTTCATCACTACATAATTCGGGTGCCAGTGTAATCATTTTGATGACATCCTTTCCATAATCCAGTATCTCTTTTACTTCATCAAATGTCGGTGAATGAATAAAAGTTTCAATATGTGCACCTCTTTTGGCAACATGAATCCATGGCCCTTCCAGATGAATGCCCAAAATACCCTCACCACCTTGTTTCCAATAATCATTTATGGCGTCTATAGAATGACGAAATACTTCATAGCTATTGGTTGCCACCGTAGGCAGACTGACAACGGCACCGCCTTTGCGGCAATAATCATTTAGCTTGTAGAGTGATTCAGCTTCAGGATAAACGGCAAGCAATTTACCATAGGCGCCATATATCTGAAGATCAATAAAGGCAGGTATAAGTATGCACTCTTCAAAACCAACAACCTGCATTTCGGAGCCGATAGCAGATATGGGTACAATTTCTTTTATTATATAACCATCCACCACTACTGCATAATCGTGCAGCCATTCATCTCCTGTAAATAATTTGTCGGCGTAAAAAATTTGTTGATTGAGCATATTAATTAATGCGCTATTTGAAATTTTATTCGATCGTATTTAAAAAAACATTAAAATCATTTCCATCTAATTGTCGTAAAAACTATTCTTGAATAATTTTCTTTCTCATACAGAATACCAATTTTTTTCTTGTTAATTAAAACTAAATCGGAATAAGCCGTATTATCAGATTTACCGCTGGCGTCTATTAGCCATTCCTTTTTCCATGTGCGCCCTGCATTAAAGCTAATACGCAAAGTCAAACTATCTCGTATGATTTTACTGGCAGCATTACAAAAAGCCAGAATAGCACTTTTTTTCCTTAATCTTATTGGCAAAATACTTCCTTCATTTACCGGATCGGGTAGTTGAAAGTCAAAATAGGTAGTATCCCAACTGGCGCCACCATTGCTACTAATAGACACTATTCTTGCTTTCACCTCTCCATCTTGATTGCGGCTGTTCATTATCAAACCTCCGTTGTATAATGGAGCTGCTGTAGATTCATTGCTGCCCGGTAGATTTACATTATCACTCAGTTGAAATGTTTTGCCATGATCATCAGTAAAAAAACCATGTGCATAATAATCAGTGAACTGTGGCTTGGGATTTCCTTCAGAATGATTGGCAGCTACAAAAATTCTTCCTTTGTATTTACCTCTTTCAAACTGCATGGCATGGCCAGGAGTATTAGCATAGCTACGCCAGTCTTCTTTAAAATTATAAGCAGGATTAATTTGGGGCTGATTAGGCCGGTGTACTTGGGTAGTGATATTTACGGCATCACTCCAGGTATTTCCACCATCAATTGAAGTCTTGTACCACACTTCTCGGTATCCTTTTCCTTTTCTCACTTCGCCTTCATGATTGTTGCCGGTATTATAAAAAAGAAAAATCCGACCATTGGGATAGAGTGGGTCGGAAATATCAACAACAGGTGCAGGATTACCAGCTTGTAAGCTATCGTAATCTACTACTGATAGAATGGGGCTCCATGTTTTCCCTTTATCCTTGCTTTTTTTCATTACAATATTCACATCGCCAAAATCGCCTGCATGATGCACTCTTCCTTCAGCAAAGGCCAATAAATCTCCATTTTGTAAATTAATGATGGCAGGAATGCGATAACTTTTATATCCTTCTGATTTTGAAGAAAAAACAACAACTGGCTTTGTTTGGCAAAAACAACTATTGAAAATAAATAATAATATGAAACTTGTGAATATCAGATATTTCATTCCATGTTCATTTTTTTTTACAAACGATGACTTGAAAATAATATATTTCAAGTAAAATAAAATTTATAATGCAAAAGAAAAATGCCCCCAGAAAAATCTGAAGGCATTGTGCCCGAGACTGGATTCGAACCAGCACACCCTTTCAGGCGCCACCACCTCAAGGTGGTGCGTCTACCAATTTCGCCACCCGGGCTTCTCTTTTCCTGTTTTTTTAGAGAAAGGAATGCAAATGTAAGTGGTTTATTTTTTTAGAACAATTCTGAATGTAGTTCCTTTGCCCCATTCAGATTGCTTTATAAATATTTCACCTTTGTGATATTGCTCAATTATACGTTTTGACAAACTCAACCCCAACCCCCATCCTCTTTTCTTAGTCGTAAAGCCAGGCTTGAATAAAAGTGAAATATTTTTTCTGGCGATGCCCTTCCCTGTATCAGATACATCTATAAATACTTTTTTTTCATCTTCAGATATAGTAACCTCAATGGTTCCTTTTCCTTCCATCGCATCTAATGCATTTTTCAATAAATTTTCTATAACCCAATCAAATAAAGGTGGCGATACTAGAGCCATCACAGTACCCTTTCCACCGGAATTCAATACAAGTGTAATTTTTCCGGTTGCTCTTTTACGCATGTAATCCATCATCCTGTTTATTTGAGTTACCAGATTGGTTAACTCAAGATGTGGTGAACTTCCGATTTTTCCAAACCTGTCTGAAACCAGCCTCAGCCGATCTACATCTTTTTCCAGTTCCTGAACTATCTTTTGGTCAGCGGGTTTGTCTTTTAACATTTCAACCCAGCCTTCCAATGATGATACGGGAGTCCCTAACTGATGAGCAGTTTCTTTAGCCATGCCTGCCCAAACCTGATTTTGAGTGGAACGAAAACTACTCCTGATTGAAAAAATAGTGATAATAATAAACAAAGCCACTATACAAAGCTGAATAAGCGGATAATATCGAACTTCCTTTAACAACTTAGAATCTCCGTAATAATATCGGTTGTGTCTGGTAGAGTCCTTTGGATCTGTCCAATCTATTGGTGTATGCGTCGATTTAAAATGTTGCAGCTTTTGTTTAACAAACATTGGATCATTAGCAGCTTTCGCAGAATCCAGATTTACATATGAAAAAATACTGTCCTTTTCATTGGTTTCAATGATTGGAATGGTTTTATTTTCTGTTAGAATCATAGAAGCCAGCCGGGTATCAGCATCTGGGGGTGAAACAAATAAAAATTTGCCCGCTTCTACCCATTGTTCTACTTTCAACTTTTCTTCTTTCGCAATCTTACGGGCAAGATATTGAGAATAGAAAATAGTGCCACTGACAATTAATACTCCTATCATTGCCAGTAAAGTCTTCCAGTTAAGTATTTGACGAAACATAATTCGAATGTAAACATCATAAACCGGCTTCCCTTATTTTTGAATAAATATTTTATCCCAATTGAGTATTGAGCCCAAAATTGCTATCGTCATTCTGAACTGGAACGGACAAAAACATTTAGAAAGATTTTTGCCTTCTGTTACTGCTACACAATACTCCCATTTTGAAATTATAGTTGCCGACAATGGCTCCTCCGATAACTCTATTGAATTTCTTGAAAAAGTATATCCACAAATAAAGCTCATTCGCTTTACTCAAAACTATGGTTTTGCAAAAGGATATAATGAAGCTTTAAAATTAATAAAAGCTGAATATTATGTATTGCTGAATTCTGATGTAGAAGTTACTTCAGCATGGCTGGCACCACAGGTTGCTTTATTGGAAAGTGATAAAACTATAGCTGCCTGCCAACCCAAAATTTTATCTTATGCAAATAAAAACATGTTTGAATATGCAGGAGCAGCCGGTGGTTGGTTAGACAAATACGGTTATCCTTTCGCCAAAGGAAGAGTATTTGATATTTGTGAAGAGGATAAAGGACAGTATGACCAAACGGAGCCAATTTTTTGGGCAAGTGGTGCTGCACTTTTCATCAGGTCATCGGTATTTCATGAAATGAAAGGATTTGATGAATACTTTTTTGCTCATCAGGAAGAAATAGATTTGTGCTGGCGAATTCAATTAGCTGGATTTAAAATTTATTCCTGTCCTGCTGCATTAGTATATCATGTAGGAGGAGGCACATTACCTCGAGGCAATTCATTAAAGACATATTTGAATTTCAGAAATAACAGAATCATGCTGTCCAAAAATTTACCACTTTCAAAAAAGTTGTGGATTACATCGGCTCGAAATATTTTAGATGGCGTTTCCGCTTGGAAGAGTTTGCTATCGGGTGATGGGGGCTATTTTCTTGCAATACTTAGGGCAGAGCTTTCTTTTATCAAATGGTGGCTTTTTTATAAAAGAAAAAGTATTTTCCCGGTCAAAAAAACCGGTAACCTATCAGGCTATTATCGCAAAAATATGACCTGGCAACATTTTGTAAAAAAGAAAAACCGTTTTTCGGATATTGTAAAAAAAACGAACTAATTTTTTCAACTGAACCCTTATTTTTGCATCATAATCTTTATTTATGGATAAGCAACTGGAATACCACAAAGAACTTAAAAAAGTACAAGACACAGATTTTACACATAGCTGGGTTTCATCCTCTGGTTTTTTATTTTATTTACAAATGACATGTATGATAGCCTTTTTGGTGGGCGCCAGCTTTATGCTTTTTTCAAAGCGTTTTCATAAAATACATCCACCAGTACAAGAGAGTACTTTATATACTCCCAAGTATAAATAAGTATAGTTTTAAATTTTTTTAAAAGGGACTGTTGCCTTATTTTTGCAACCCTTTAGATCTTTGTATATGCTGATTTGAATCAGTAATATTTTCAACCTGCGGAAGTAGCTCATTTGGTAGAGCACGACCTTGCCAAGGTCGGGGTGGCCGGTTCGAGCCCGGTCTTCCGCTCTCAGCAATCCTTCCTCCTTTGGTGGAAGGATTTTTTTTGATTGCCCTGGTGGTGGAATTGGTAGACACGCCCCGATTAGAATCGGGGTCACCAGCAACGCTTCAGGGTTAACTAAAGTTCTTAAAAATGTTTTTGCCCTGGTGGTGGAATTGGTAGACACGCCCCGATTAAGATCGGGGTCACCAGCAACACTTCAGGGTTAACTAAAGTTCTTAAATTATTTTTGCCCTGGTGGTGGAATTGGTAGACACGCCCCGATTAAGATCGGGGTCACCAGCAATGCTTCAGGGTTAACTAAAGTTCTTAAAAATGTTTTTGCCCTGGTGGTGGAATTGGTAGACACGCCCCGATTAGGATCGGAGTCACCAGCAACACTTCAGGGCCAACTAAAGTTCTTAAATTATTTTTGCCCTGGTGGTGGAATTGGTAGACACGCCCCGATTAAGATCGGGGTCACCAGCAACGCTTCAGGGTTAA
>Ga0073902_10000061_pt1 | contig 82013 bp, 87 predicted proteins | sample KloWWTmeKNB19Kit_FD_66667 | JGI IMG/M metagenome (GOLD analysis project Ga0073902, IMG submission 66667) | Active sludge microbial communities from Klosterneuburg, Austria, studying microevolution and ecology of nitrifiers - Klosterneuburg... | ecosystem: Engineered > WWTP > Aerobic digester >...
AAAAACATCATTTAAGTACATCAACCAAATAACAGCCTCTATAATTAAAGAATTATGAATTCATTTTGGAGGGTGTTCTTGATATTGAGCGTTTTTTGATGATTTAGGCTTAATTTGATGAAAAATGAAGTCATGTTTATAGCTGCTTTCAGATAAGTTTTTGGTTAATATCGAAAAGATTCAAAGAAGCTGATGTGTTGAATTAATGCTAATGCATTGATAAATAGTGTTATAGTTCATGACGCGAATATTTAAAAAAATCTTTTTCAATTAGTTGTAATTCTAAAAAGAATCTCTACATTTGCAGTCCCAAAAAATTTGGGATTAACATATTGGATAATTAAGATGCCTACAATACAACAATTAATACGCATAGGCCGCTCTAAAATTGAGGACAAAAGCAAGTCCCCGGCCTTAACATCCTGTCCCCAGAGAAGAGGGGTTTGTACACGTGTTTACACAACAACACCAAAGAAGCCAAACTCTGCATTACGCAAGGTTGCCCGTGTACGTTTAACCAACAAATTTGAAGTAACAGCATATATTCCCGGAGAAGGTCACAATCTCCAGGAACACTCTATTGTATTGATCCGTGGCGGCAGGGTAAAAGACCTTCCGGGAGTTCGATACCATATTGTGCGTGGTGCATTAGATACTTCTGGTGTAGAAGGACGTAATCAGCGCAGAAGTAAATACGGAACCAAGAAGCCAAAGGCCGGTGCTCCTGCAGCAAAAAAATAATCAGAAAAGTTTCAGTTTAAAATTTCATAGATGAGAAAGTCGAAACCCAAGAAAAGGATTTTATTGCCTGATCCACGATATAATGATCAACAGGTAACACGTTTCGTAAATGGTATGATGGAGTCCGGTAAAAAAGGTACTGCCTATCAGATTTTTTATGATGCTTTAGATAAGGTTACTGAAAAAACACAGGAGGACGGATTGGAGCAATGGAGAAAAGCATTGAATAATGTTATGCCATTGGTAGAGGTTCGCAGCCGCAGAGTTGGTGGTGCTACATTTCAGATTCCTTCTGAAGTTCGCCCTACACGCAGAACGGCTTTAGGTATTAAGTGGTTGGTAGGTTATGCACGCTCACGCAATGAGAAGTCTATGTCAGACCGCCTGGCAGGAGAAATTATTGCAGCAGCAAAAGGTGAGGGAGCAGCAGTGAAGAAGAAAGATGATACACACCGTATGGCTGAAGCTAACAAAGCATTCTCACATTTTAAAGTATAAAAGCAGAGAGACACTATTCAAATGGCAAACGATTTAAGATATACAAGAAATATTGGTATTGCTGCACACATTGATGCAGGTAAGACTACTACAACAGAGCGTATCCTTTATTATACAGGTGTAAACCATAAGTTAGGTGAGGTTCACGATGGTGCTGCAACAATGGACTGGATGGTTCAGGAGCAGGAGCGTGGTATTACTATTACATCAGCAGCTACTACTTGCTTTTGGAATTACCGTAACAATAAATATAAAGTAAACATTATAGACACTCCCGGACACGTTGACTTTACCGTTGAGGTAAATCGCTCATTACGTATTCTGGATGGTTTGGTTTTCTTGTTTTCTGCTGTTGATGGTGTTGAACCTCAGTCAGAAACAAACTGGCGCTTAGCGAATAACTATAACGTTACAAGACTTTGTTTTGTGAACAAAATGGACCGTGCCGGTGCCGACTTTTTAAACGTTGTTAAACAGGTTCGCGAAATGCTTGGCGGTAATGCAGTGCCTTTACAATTGCCAATTGGTGCAGAAGAGCACTTTAAAGGTGTGGTTGACTTAATCAACTTTAAAGGTATTGTATGGAATGAGCACGATCAGGGTATGACATTTACTGAAGTGCCTATTCCTGCAGAAATATTAGAAGAAGCAAAAAGCTTAAGAGAAAAACTTCTTGAATCTATCGCTGAATTTGACGATAAACTGATGGAGAAGTATTTTGATGACCCAAACAGCATTACCGAGCGCGAAATTCTTGATGCATTAAGAAAATCATGTATTGCAGGTAAAGTTGTTCCAATGGTTTGTGGATCATCTTTTAAGAATAAAGGAGTTCAAACAATGCTTGACCTGGTAATGGAATTGTTACCAAGTCCGATGGATAAAGATAATATTACAGGAACAAACCCTGACAATGGTGAGCCTGTAAGCCGTAAGCCCGATGTAAAAGAGCCTTTCACAGCTCTTGCATTTAAGATTGCTACCGATCCTTTCGTAGGTCGCTTGGCATATTTCCGTGCATACTCTGGTCGCTTAGAGTCCGGTTCTTATGTATTAAATACACGCTCAGGTAATAAAGAACGTATTTCTCGTATTTTCCAGATGCATGCCAATAAACAAAACCAGATTCCTTTTATCGAGGCTGGTGATATTGGTGCTGCTGTTGGATTTAAAGATATTAAAACTGGTGATACGCTTTGTGCAGAAAATGCACCAATGGTGCTGGAAGCAATGCAGTTTCCTGAAGCCGTTATTGGATTAGCCATTGAGCCAAAAACTCAGGTTGATACTGAGAAATTAGGCACTGCACTGAATAAGTTAGCCGAAGAAGATCCAACTTTCCGTGTAAAAACTGACGAAGAAACAGGCCAGACTATCATCAGCGGTATGGGTGAACTTCACCTCGAAATTATTGTTGACCGTCTGAAGAGAGAGTTTAAAGTAGAATGTAATCAGGGTGCACCTGAGGTGTCTTATAAAGAAGCAATTACAGGCAGCGTTTCACATCGCGAGGTTTACAAAAAGCAAACCGGTGGTCGTGGTAAATTTGCCGATATTCAGTTTACCCTTAGCCCTGTTGACGAAGATTTTGATCCTATTGCAAGCAAATCAAGCCTGCAATTTGTAAATCAAATCAGTGGTGGAAATATCCCAAGAGAATTTATCCCTTCAATCGAAAAAGGTTTTAAAGCAGCTATGGTTAATGGTGTACTTGCCGGTTATCCTTTAAGCAGCCTTAAAGTTATTCTGACAGATGGTTCTTTCCACGCAGTTGATTCCGATGCATTGTCATTCGAGATTGCTGCTAAACTTGCTTATAAAGAAGCTTGTGCAAAGGCAAAGCCGATTTTGCTTGAGCCAATCATGAAAGTTGAAGTTGTTACTCCTGACGAATACATGGGTGATGTTATGGGCGACCTTAACAGAAGACGCGGTCAAATGGAAGGAATGGACACACGTGCAGGAGCACAGGTAATTAAAGCAAAAGTGCCACTTTCTGAAATGTTTGGATATGTAACAACACTTCGTACCATTACTTCAGGACGTGCTTCATCAAGCATGGAGTTTTCGCACTATTCTGAGTGTCCTCGTGCCATTGCCGAAGAAGTAATTGCCAAAGTAAAAGGTAAATTAGAAAAAGCATAATTGTAGGTTTTAAAAAGAAATTAAATAATAAATAAATGAATCAGCGAATCCGAATAAAGCTCAAATCTTACGATTACAATCTCGTTGACAAGTCAGCAGAGAAAATCGTAAAAACCGTTAAGACTACGGGAGCAGTGATCAGCGGACCCATTCCTCTTCCAACTGAGAAGAAGATTTACACAGTACTTCGCTCGCCACACGTAAATAAAAAGGCTAGAGAGCAGTTTCAGCTTTGCTCATATAAGCGCTTATTGGATATATACAGCTCAACCTCTAAAACTGTAGATGCGCTTATGAAATTAGAATTACCCAGCGGTGTTGAGGTTGAAATAAAAGTGTAGTTAAACCCTTAAAGTAAAGAACAATGTCCGGAATAATAGGAAAGAAAATAGGAATGACCAGCATGTTTAATGCTGAGGGTAAAAACATTGCCTGCACAGTAATTGAAGCAGGTCCATGTGTTGTAACCCAGGTTAAATCAGTAGCTACTGATGGCTATGATGCCGTTCAGTTAGCTTTTGATGATAAAAAAGAAAAGCATACTACAAAGGCGCTTCAAGGTCATTTTAAGAAATCAAACAGCTCATTTAAGCGCAAAGTAGTAGAGTTTAAAGGCTTTACTACAGAGGTGAAACTTGGCGATGTTATCAAAGTTGATATCTGTCCCGAAGGCGAATTTTGTGATGTTATAGGAACCTCAAAAGGTAAAGGTTTTCAGGGTGTTATAAAACGCCACAACTTTGCCGGTGTAGGAGGTGCTACGCACGGTCAGCATAACCGTCTGCGTGCACCGGGTTCTATGGGAGCATCATCTTTTCCATCACGAGTACTTCCAGGAAAAAGATTGACAGGTCACATGGGCGATGAGCAGGTGAAGATTCAGAATCTTCAGATTTTAAAAGTAATGCCTGAGCATAATCTTTTAATCATAAAAGGCGCTGTACCAGGTGCTAAAGGTTCATATATTAAAGTAGAATTTTAAGCGAAATGGAATTAGAAATTAAACAAAAAAACGGTCAGGCTACTGGAAGAAAAGTAACGCTTAACAGCGAAATCTTTGAAGCAAAACCAAATGACCATGCTATATGGCTTGATGTAAAAAGCATCATGGCAAATGCACGTCAGGGTACACATAAGTCAAAGCAACGTAACGAAGTTTCCGGTACAACTAAGAAGTTGAAACGCCAAAAAGGAACCGGAGGTGCACGTGCAGGAAGTATGAAATCGCCACTTTTTGTTGGCGGTGGTCGTGTTTTCGGTCCTCAGCCACGCGATTATTCATTCAAACTGAATAAGAAAGTTAAACGTCTTGCCCGTATTTCAGCTCTTAGCTATAAGGCAAAAGACAACAACATTACCATCGTTGAGAATGTTGCAATGGAAGCTCCAAAAACCAGTGAAGTGGTAAACATTTTGAAGCAATTGGAACTTACTAATAAAAAAGTTTTAGTAGTTACCGGAGATACCAATAAAAATTTATTTTTGTCCTCCCGAAATTTACAACGCAGTAAAGTATTAAGTGCCTCAGAGATAAACACTTACGATATTCTTAATGCGCAAAATTTGGTGTTGGAAGAAGGCGCTTTGCCGGTAATTGAAAAAATATTAAACAAATGAGCATCTTAAAGAAGCCAGTTATTACTGAAAAAATGACGCAGAAGTCCGAGAAACTCGGGCAATATGCGTTTATCGTAGATAAAAACGCAAACAAAATTGAAATCAAAGCTGCTATTGAGAAGCTTTATAATGTCAACGTTGTGAGCGTAAATACAGTTAATAATGCTGTAAAATCAAAAACCCGTTTTACAAAAGCAGGTATTCTGCAAGGTAAAAAGGGCGGTCAAAAGAAGGCTTACATTACTGTAGCTAAGGGCGAAACAATTGATTTTTACGCAAGCATATAAAAATTGAACAATGGCAATCAAGAAATTTAATCCGATTACACCAGGTCAGCGCTTTTTAATAGCGCCAGATCATTCTAACATAACAACCAACGAACCTGAAAAGGCTTTGACAGAGCGTATTAATCGCAAAGGTGGAAGAAATAATTCAGGTAAAATGACCATGCGCTATATCGGTGGAGGTCATCGTAAGTTATATAGAATTATTGACTTTAAACGTAATAAGGACGGTGTTCCCGGTAAAGTAGCAACTATAGAGTACGATCCTAACCGTACAGCACGTATTGCATTAGTTCATTATGCTGATGGTGAGAAAAGATATATTCTTGCTCCAACAGGACTGACAGTTGGTCAAACTATTCTTTCTGGAGATAAAGCAACACCTGAGGTGGGCAATGCTATGATGTTGAAAGACATGCCATTAGGTACAATTGTTCATAACATTGAATTGCGCCCCGGACAGGGAGGTAAAATGGCAAGAAGTGCCGGTTCTTATGCTCAATTAACAGCTCGTGACGGAAAGTATGCAATCTTAAAAATGCCATCAGGTGAAACAAGAATGGTGCTTTCAACATGTGTTGCAACTATCGGTTCAGTTTCAAATTCTGATCATAATAAAGAAAGTGCCGGAAAAGCAGGACGTAACCGTTGGAAAGGCAGAAGACCAAGAGTTCGTGGTGTGGCCATGAACCCTGTTGATCACCCGATGGGTGGTGGCGAAGGTCGTGCATCCGGTGGCCATCCGCGTTCGCGCAAAGGTTTGTTAGCTAAAGGAAAGAAAACCCGAAAGCTGAAAAATCAAAGCAATAAACATATCATAGAAAGAAGAAAGAAATAATTCTCCATAATTAATAATACGCTTCAAGCTAATAATAAAAAATAAATGAGTCGTTCACTAAAAAAAGGCCCCTTCATTGATCCTAAACTGGAAGGAAAAGTTGCGTCAATGAGTGAGGGTAAAAAGAAGACGGTAATCAAAACATGGAGCAGACGCTCTTTGATATCACCAGATTTTGTTGGACATACATTTGCAGTTCACAATGGTAATAAGTTTATCCCTGTATATGTAACAGAAAATATGGTTGGGCACAAATTAGGCGAATTTGCACCAACACGTACTTTCAGAGGACATGCAGGTAATAAAGATAAGAAATAATGGGAGCAAGAAAGAAAATAGCGGCAGATGCCCGCAAAGAAGAAATGAAATCAACCTACATTGCCAGGTTGAATAATTGTCCTACCTCTCCAAGAAAAATGAGACTGGTAGCTGACATGATCAGAGGTAAGAAAGTTGATCTTGCATTAGGCTTGCTTAAATTCAGTAAAAAAGAAGCTGCAGGCAACATGTATAAACTGTTGTTATCAGCAATCAATAACTGGCAGGCAAAAAACGAAGGTGTTCGCATCGAAGATCAGCCATTAGTTGTATCTAAAGTTTATGTGGACAGTGCCCGTCAGCTTAAAAGATTACGCCCTGCACCACAAGGTAGAGGCTACAGAATTCGTAAGCGTTCAAACCACGTTACCTTATTAGTTGACACTGTCAATAAAAAAGTAGAAAACACAAAACAAGTAACTGAAAATACAGAAGCATAAATGGGACAAAAAGCACACCCGATAGGAAATAGACTGGGAATCATCCGTGGATGGGACTCAAACTGGTATGGTGGAAAGAACTATTCTGACCGTTTAGTTGAGGATGAAAAAATCCGCAACTATCTGCATGCACGTTTGGCAAAAGGTGGAGTTGCCCGTATTATTATTGAGCGCACACTAAAACTTATCACTGCAACCATTCACACTGCACGTCCGGGTATTGTTATCGGTAAAGGTGGATCAGAGGTAGATAAGCTTAAAGAAGAAATTAAGAAGATTACCAAGAAAGAAGTGCAGATAAACATCTTTGAAATTAAACGTCCTGAACTTGATGCACAGTTAGTAGCTGATGGTGTTGCCAAACAAATTGAAGCACGTATTTCATACAGACGTGCAATTAAGATGGCAATTGCTTCCAGCATGCGTATGGGAGCAGAAGGAATAAAAATTATGTGTGCCGGCCGTATCGGTGGTGCTGAGATGGCTCGTACAGAGCAGTACAAAGATGGCCGTATTCCATTGCATACTTTCCGTGCTGATATTGATTTTGCCATTGCAGATGCACAAACATCTTATGGAAAAATCGGTGTAAAAGTTTGGATTTGTAAAGGCGAAGTTTTTGGTAAGAGAGACCTTTCTCCAAATGTTGGAATGAACTCAACACCAAAGCAGAATGCAGGCGGTGGTGACAGAAGACAGGAGAGAGAACGTGGCGGTAATGACCGTGGCGGCAGAAGAGGTGGACGTCCAAGAGGAGAGAAGAAATAATTATTTAAAAAAGAATTAAGGTTAATTAGCAATGTTACAACCGAAAAAGACAAAATTCAGAAAGCAGCAGAAGATGCGCAACCGTGGTAATGCTACCCGCGGATCGCAGATTGCCTTCGGATCATTTGGAATTAAATCACTGGAGAATGCTCAACTTACTTCACGTCAGATTGAAGCAGCCCGTGTTGCCCTTACCCGTTTTATGAAACGTGAAGGACAAACATGGATACGTATTTTCCCTGACAAGCCTGTTACACGTAAACCTGCAGAGGTTCGTATGGGTAAAGGTAAAGGAGCACCGGAATATTGGATTGCCCAAGTAAAACCAGGAACTATGCTTTTTGAAGCAGATGGTGTGTCTGTAGAAACAGCCAAAGAAGCAATGCGTTTGGCAGCACAAAAATTACCGGTAATAACCAAGTTTGTTATTCGCAGAGATTATTCAGCTGCCTAACATTAAAATTTGAAAAACGATGAAACAGTCAATAGTTAAAGATTTAACAACAGAAGAAGTAAAATCACGCATTAAGGAAGAAGTGGATAATTTACAGAAGCATAAAATGCAACATGCCGTTTCTCCAATGGATAATCCGATGAAAATCCGCAGCACTCGCAAACTTATTGCAAGGCTGAAAACTGAGTTAAACAAAAGAATGTCACAAACATCAAAATAAATTATTCAATGAGTACTGAAAGAGCATTACGCAAAACAAAAATAGGTGTGGTTACCAGCATTAAAATGCAAAAGACTGTTGTTGTGGCTGAAGAAAAGAAGTTTAAACATCCTATGTACGGAAAGTTTATTAATAAGACTAAAAAGTTTCACGTACATGATGAAACTAATGCATGTGGTAGTGGCGACCGTGTTTTAATTATGGAAACCAGACCTATCAGCAAATCGAAGCGTTGGAGATTAGTTGAAATTCTTGAAAAAGCAAAATAATTAAAATTTCTCGCCCTACTCAAAGGCAGAATGTAGAAAAGAAATAAAAGATGATACAGTCAGAATCAAGATTAACAGTAGCAGACAACAGCGGAGCAAAAGAAGTTTTGTGTATCCGTGTGTTGGGCGGTACACGCAAAAGATATGCTTCGTTGGGAGATAAAATTGTGGTAACCGTAAAGAATGCTTTACCTGCAGGAAATATTAAAAAAGGTGCTGTAAGCAAAGCTGTGGTTGTTAGAGTAAGTAAGGAAGTAAGACGTAATGATGGTTCTTATATCCGTTTCGATGATAATGCAGTGGTGTTACTCAATCAGGCAGATGAACTCAGAGGTACACGTATTTTCGGACCTGTAGCTCGTGAACTGCGCGAAAAACAGTTTATGAAAATCGTTTCATTGGCACCTGAAGTAATTTAATTTATAAAATCAGAATCATGTCAAAACTAAAGATAAAAAAAGGCGACATCGTTAAGGTTATTGCCGGTGAGTCAAAAGGCAAACAAGGCCGTGTGCTTGAAGTATTTCCTGAAACAAACAGGGCAAGTGTTGAGAATGTAAATATCGTTTCAAAACATACACGTCCGAATGCACAAAATACACAAGGCGGTATCGTAAAGAAAGAAGCTCCGGTTAATGTTTCAAATCTTATGCTTATTGATCCTAAGTCAGGAAAGCCAACACGTGTAGGTCGTAAAACAGAAGAAGGTAAATTAGTACGTTACGCAAAAAAATCAGGGGAGGTAATAAAATAATGAGTTACACACCGCGCCTAAAAGGCAAGTATAAAAAAGAAATCATCTCTGCACTGAAAAATCATTTTCAGTATAAGAGTATAATGCAGGTACCTAAATTATCAAAGATTTGTCTTAGCCAGGGTATTGGCGATGCAGTTAGTGATAAGAAAATTGTTGATGCTTGTGTAGCAGAAATGACAGCTATTGCAGGACAGAAAGCCGTAGCAACTTATGCTAAGAAAGATATTTCTAACTTTAAAGTAAGAAAAGGTGTTCCTATTGGAGTAAGAGTGACTTTGCGTGATGAGCAGATGTATGAATTCCTTGATCGTTTGGTGTCAGTATCGCTGCCACGTATTCGCGACTTCAGAGGAATCAATAACAAAGGATTTGATGGTAAAGGAAATTACACACTTGGCATTACCGAGCATATCATTTTCCCTGAAATCAATATTGACAAAGTAAGTAAGATTCGTGGAATGGATATCACATTCGTAACTACAGCTAAAACTGATAATGAAGCAATGCAGTTACTTAAAGAATTCGGACTACCATTCAGAACCGGTTCTAACTAAAAAATAATTCGAAAAAATGGCAAAAGAATCAATAAAAGCAAGAAGCAGAAAAAGAGAACATTTAGTTGAAAAGTATGCAGCTAAACGTGCAGCATTAAAAGAAGCTGGCGATTATCAGGCATTGGCATTGTTGCCTCGTAATTCATCACCTGTTCGTTTACATAACCGTTGTATGATTACAGGTCGTCCAAGAGGTTATATGCGTCAGTTTGGAATTTCACGCGTACTGTTTCGCAAAATGGCTTTAGAAGGAAAAATTGCCGGAGTAACAAAAGCCAGTTGGTAATATTAAACAATAATTAGAAAAATAATTAAAATGACCGATCCGATATCAGATTATTTGACACGTTTGCGTAATGCCGTAAAGGCCAATCACCGCATCGTAGAAGTACCTGCATCAAATACTAAAAAAGAAATTACCAAAATACTTTTTGACAAAGGGTATATTGCAAATTATAAGTTTGAAGAAACTGACAATAAGCAGGGAAATATTAAAGTTGCTTTAAAATACAATCCTGTAACCAAATTGCCGGCAATTACGCGCCTTAAGCGTGTTAGCCGTCCAGGTTTGAGAAAGTATGTTAGTCATGATCGTTTGCCAAGAATTATCAATGGTCTTGGAGTAGCAATTATCTCTACAAGCAAAGGAATTATGACTGACAAAGAAGCACGTCAGCTTCATGTTGGTGGTGAGGTTTTATGTTATATTTATTAATTTAAGAAAGCATGTCACGAATAGGGAAATTACCGGTTGCAGTACCATCAGGTGTTCAGGTTAATGTACAAGGAAATACAGTTTCTGTAAAAGGTCCAAAAGGCACCTTATCACAAACCATAGCCGATGGCATTACTTTAGAAATGGAAGAAAATAAAGTTGTTGTAAAACGCAGCACAGAGCAAAAACGTCATAAGTCATTACATGGCTTGTATCGTTCATTGCTTGCCAATATGATTAAAGGAGTATCGCAAGGCTATAAAATAGAGCAGGAGTTAGTGGGTGTAGGTTACCGTGCCAGCAATCAGGGTCAGATGCTTGATTTGGTTCTTGGTCACTCACACCATGTGGTTTTTGAACTGCCGACAGAAGTTAAAGTAAGCACAAAGACAGAGCGTGGTAGCAATCCTATGATCATACTTGAAAGTCACGATAAACAACTTATCGGGCAGGTTGCTGCTAAAATAAGATCACTCCGTAAGCCTGAACCATACAAAGGAAAAGGTATCAAGTTTGTGGGCGAAGTATTAAGAAGAAAAGCTGGAAAATCAGCTGCTAAAAAATAAGTAAAGTAAGAAAATGAAGAATTCAAAAGATTCACGCAGGCTTAAAATCCGTAAACGTATTCGCGGAAAAATCAAAGGTACTAATGAGCAGCCAAGATTGTCTGTTTTCAGAAGTAATAAGCAGATTTATGCACAGATAATTGATGATGTTGCAGGTCAGACATTGGCTGCAGCTTCATCAGCAGAAAATGGTGCAGCAAAAGGAACTAAGGTTGAGATTTCAACTTCAGTTGGCAAAATGATTGCTGAAAGAGCAACAGCCAAAGGTATTACCAAAGTAACATTCGACAGAGGTGGATATTTGTTTCATGGCCGTGTAAAAGCATTGGCCGATGGAGCAAGAGAAGGTGGATTAAAATTCTAAAACGTAACAATGATAGCAACAGCAAATAAAAGAGTTAAACCGGGCGAAATCGAATTAAAAGACAGGCTCGTAGCAGTAAACAGAGTAACTAAGGTTACTAAAGGTGGAAGAACATTTTCTTTTGCAGCCATTGTTGTGGTTGGTGATGAGAAAGGTGTTGTAGGTTATGGTTTAGGAAAAGCAAAAGAAGTTACCGATGCAATTGCCAAAGCTATTGACGATGCAAAGAAAAACTTAGTGAAGGTTACAGTTCATAAAACTACTGTTCCTCATGAGCAAGATGCTGCTTTCGGTGGTGCAAAAGTATTTTTAAAGCCAGCTGCTCCCGGTACCGGTGTAATTGCAGGTGGTGCCATGCGTGCAGTTCTTGAAAGTGTAGGCATACATGACGTGTTAGCGAAGTCAAAAGGATCTTCTAATCCGCATAACGTGGTAAAAGCTACCATTACTGCTTTAGCTATGATGCGTGATGCTGTAGCAGTGGCTAATCAGCGTGGTGTAGATTTAAACAAAGTATTTAACGGGTAATATTATACTCATGGGAAAAGTAATTATCAAACAAGTAAAAAGCGGAATAGATCGCGATAAAAATCAGAAGCTAACACTAAAAGCTTTAGGTTTAAGAAAAGTATATCATTCTGTAGAAAAAGAAAACACTGATCAGATAAAAGGAATGATCGAAAAGGTTAGACATCTGGTTGAGGTAACAGAAATCAAATAAGAAAAGCGTTATGAATTTAAGTAATTTAAAACCTGCCAAAGGTTCAACAAAGAAAAGCAAAAGAATAGGTCGTGGTGAAGGCTCTGGTCATGGTGGAACATCTACACGTGGTCATAAAGGAGCACAATCACGCTCAGGATATTCACGCAAATTTGGTTTTGAAGGTGGGCAGATGCCACTTCAGAGAAGGGTTCCTAAATCAGGATTTAAAAACTTCTTCAGAGTTGAATACACAGGCATTAATTTAGATGTGTTGCAGAAGTTAAACGAAAAATTTGGTTTAACAGAAATTGATCATAGCATTCTTTGCGAAAAAGGATTAATCGCAAAACGTGAGTTAGTAAAAATACTTGGACGTGGCGAGTTAAAAGTAAAAATGAATGTAAAAGCACATGCATTTTCAGAGACTGCAAAAAATGCTATTGAAGCCGCTGGAGGCACAACCACCATTCAAGAAAAATAATGAAAGAACTGATTCAAACATTAAGGAACATATTCAAGATTGAAGAGCTAAGAACAAAGCTTCTCAATACCTTGTTTTTTATTGCCATTTACCGCTTGGCCTCTCATATTGTGTTGCCTGGTGTAGATCCTCAGCAACTTGGTAATTTAAAGAACCAGGCTTCGCAGGGTATATTTGGCTTATTAGATATGTTTGCCGGAGGTGCCTTTTCACAGGCGTCAATTGTTGCATTGGGAATTATGCCCTATATCTCAGCCTCAATCGTTGTTCAGATTTTAGGAATTGCTGTTCCTTACTTCCAGAAAATGCAGAAAGAAGGAGAGAGTGGACGTAATCGTTTGAATCAAATAACACGCTGGCTTACAGTTTTAGTTGTGGCTGGTCAGGCACCAGGGTATTTAGTAAATCTTAGAGCACAAGCACAATCTGCTATTGTTGCCTATTCAAACCCTGATGCAATGTCACCAACGTTGTGGTGGATTACTTCTATCATCATTCTTATTGCAGGCACTTTGTTTGTGATGTGGCTTGGTGAACGTATTCAGGAAAAAGGAATCGGAAATGGTATTTCATTACTTATCATGGTTGGTATTATTGCCCGATTACCATTTGCCTTACGCGATGAGTTTTTATCTCGACTCAATCAGACAGGTGGAGGATTAATTATGTTCCTAGTCGAATTAGTAGCACTGTTTGCTGTGGTCGTGATAAGTATTATGTTGGTACAGGGTACACGTAAAATACCTGTGCAATTTGCTAAGAAAATAATTGGTAACAGACAATATGGTGGGGTACGTCAGTACATACCTTTAAAAGTAAATGCTGCCGGTGTAATGCCAATCATTTTTGCGCAGGCAATTATGTTTATTCCTGCAACAGTAGCACAGTTCTTTCCTGAATCTTCTTCCATGCAGGGTATTGCACACTCATTAACAGATTTCCATTCTGTATGGTATAATGTTACCTTCGCAATACTGATTATATTATTCACCTACTTCTACACTGCCATTACAGTTAATCCTAATCAGATGGCTGATGACATGAAGAAAAATGGAGGATTTATTCCCGGTATTAAACCCGGAAAACAAACAGCATCATTTATTGATGATGTTATGTCGAAAATTACTTTGCCGGGCTCTATATTTCTTGCGATAGTTGCCATCTTACCTGCATTCGCAACAATATTAGGTACCAGTACCAACTTTGCTCAATTTTATGGTGGTACATCATTGTTGATTCTTGTTGGTGTAATACTAGATACCTTACAACAGATAGAAAGTCATTTATTGATGAGACATTACGATGGATTAATGAAATCAGGACGTATTAAAGGACGCACATCCATTAATGCACCTGTTTAAAATATAAAATTGTGCAGATTGAATATCGCTCCAAAGAGGAGATAGATTTAATTAGAGTTAGTTCTTTACTTGTTGGAAAAACCATTGCAGAAGTTGCCAAACACCTGCGAGACGGAATAACTACCGGAGAGTTAGATAAGATTGCAGAAGATTTTATCCGCTCTCATGAAGCTGTGCCTGCTTTTAAAGGCTATCATGGATTCAGTGGTTCGTTATGTATATCGGTTAATGCCGAAGTGGTTCACGGAATTCCCGGAGCAAGAGTTTTGCATCCTGGAGATATAGTGTCACTTGATTGCGGTGTAGTTAAAAACGGATATTATGGTGATTCGGCTTACACCTTTGCTATCGGTGAAGTAGATCAGCAGGCAGTAAAACTACTGCAGGTTACACGCGAATGCCTTTATCTTGGAATAGAGAAAGCAGTTGCCGGTAACAGAATGGGTGATGTAAGCAGCAATATCCAAAAACATGCAGAGGCAAATGGATTTGGTGTTGTTCGCGAATTGGTAGGACATGGCATAGGAAAGAAACTTCATGAGAAGCCCGAAGTACCAAATTATGGTAAGGCAGGGCAAGGATTGTTGTTGAAACCGGGGTTGGTAATAGCAATTGAACCTATGATAAACATGGGAACAAAGAATGTGAAGCAACTCAATGATGGATGGACAATTGTAACAGCAGATCAAAAACCTGCTGCACATTTTGAACATACCATTGCAGTGGATAATGTAAAGGCAGAAATACTGTCTTCATTTGAAGAGATAGAAAGAAGTGAAAAAGAGAATTTGAATTTATATAAAATAGATTATAAGCAGCATATTATAGCATAGTAAGATTAGATTAATGGCAAAGCAGACATCAATAGAGCAAGACGGAACGATTACAGAAGCGTTGAGCAATGCTATGTTCAGAGTGGAACTGGAAAACGGACATGAGATAATTGCCCACATTTCAGGAAAGATGAGAATGAACTATATTAAAATTCTGCCCGGTGATAAAGTAAAGATTGAAATGTCACCGTATGATCTGACAAAAGGAAGAATAACTTATCGTTATAAATAACTGAAGTAACGAATCAGAATAAAAATTAAGGAGATGAAAGTTAAACCAAGTTTAAAGAAAAGAAGCGTTGATTGTAAAATCGTTAGACGCAACGGTAAATTGTATGTAATTAATAAAAAGAACCCACGCTTTAAACAGCGTCAGGGATAATTACATCTTAAAAATAATTGTAACAAAGAAAATAGTTAATATCAAATGGCTCGAATAGCAGGTATAGATTTACCAAGAAACAAAAGAGGTGAAATAGGCCTTACTTATATTTTTGGTATAGGACGTTCAACAGCACAACAGATTCTTGATGAGTGCGGAATTTCGTACGATAAGAAAGTAGATCAGTGGAATGACGATGAACTGAATAAAATCCGTTCATTCATTAATGACAATCTGAAAATTGAAGGTGCTTTACGTTCAGAAACACAGTTGAACATTAAACGTCTGATGGATATCGGTAGCTACCGTGGTGTTCGTCATCGTTTAGGATTGCCTGTGCGCGGACAAAGAACAAAAAACAATTGCCGCACACGTAAAGGTAAACGTAAGACAGTTGCTAACAAGAAAAAGGTAACTAAATAATCAGATTATATTGAATCCTGAAAATCAGCATTCAGAATAAATAAAAAGAATAATGGCTAAACAACAACAAGCATCAGCTGCAAAAACAGCAAAAAAGAAGGTGGTAAAAGTTGAGGCGACCGGTGAGGCGCATATCAATGCAACTTTCAATAACATTATTATAAGCCTTACAAATCTGCAAGGACAGGTTATCTCTTGGTCAAGTGCAGGTAAAATGGGTTTTAAAGGTTCAAAGAAGAATACACCTTATGCTGCACAGCTTGCTGCGGCTGACTGTGCAAAAACAGCTTTCGATTTAGGATTAAGAAAAGTGAAAGTATTTGTAAAAGGTCCGGGAGCAGGTCGTGAATCTGCAATCCGCTCACTCAATGCTTCCGGAGTAGAAGTTAGTGAAATTCTTGACCTTACTCCAATACCACACAATGGATGTCGTCCTCCTAAAAGAAGAAGGATATAATTTATTATCACAAATCAGTTTAAAAATTAAAATATTAGAATAATACAATGGCACGTTACATTGGACCAAAAACAAAAATAGCACGTAAGTTTCGCGAGCCTATATTCGGACCTGACAGATATTTCGAAAAAAGAAGTTATCCTCCCGGAATGCATGGTGCAGCTAAAAAGCGCGCAAAGCAAAGTGAATATGCAATTCAGTTAGCTGAAAAGCAAAAGGTGAAATATACTTACGGAATGTTGGAGCGTCAGTTTGCTCGTTTCTACAGTATTGCACTTCGCAAAGAAGGCATTACAGGCGAAAACTTATTGAAGCTTATTGAATCCAGACTTGATAATGTTGTTTTCCGTTTAGGAATTGCACCAACACGTGCTGCTGCACGTCAGTTAGTTGGACATTGCCATATTACAGTAAATGGTAAGGTGAACAATATTTCATCATACATCTTACGTCCGGGTGATGTTGTTGGCGTTCGTGAGCGTTCAAAGTCTTTCGAAGCAATAACAGATTCTCTTGCATCTCGTTCTAATAAGTACGGTTGGTTAGAGTGGGACACCACAGCTATGCAAGGTAAATTTGTGACTACACCTGCACGCGAAGAAATTCCTGAGAATATTAAGGAGCAACTTATCGTGGAATTGTACTCTAAATAATTCTTGCTAACCCTGAACAGTAAAACTCAGTAAATAATTAAACAAATAAAACACAAAATATAAAATGGCCATACTTGCATTTCAACGTCCCGACAAAGTGATTATGAATCATTCTACCGAAACATTCGGTCAGTTTGAATTCAGACCTTTGGAGCCGGGTTATGGTATTACTGTTGGTAATTCTCTACGTAGAATATTGCTTTCTTCACTCGAAGGACATGCAATCACCAATATTAAAATCAGTGGAGTTGATCATGAATTTTCAACAATAAAAGGAGTTGTTGAAGATGTAACTGAAATTATCCTAAACCTTAAGCAGGTTCGTTTTAAAAAGCAAATTGAAGGTACAGACTCTGAAAAAGTTCAGGTTGTAGTAAACGGTAAAACAGAATTTACTGCCGGTGATATTGCAAAACATACCTCTGCTTTTCAGGTATTAAATCCTGAATTGGTTATTTGCCAAATGGATCCTTCTGTAAAATTGGTTATTGATATGACCATTGACAAAGGACGTGGATATGTACCTGCAGAAGAAAATAAATCAAACAGCCATCCATTAGGAACTGTTGCAATTGATTCTATTTACACTCCTATAAAGAATGTAAAATATGCAGTAGAGAACTATCGTGTGGAACAAAAAACCGATTACGAAAAATTGGTACTTGAAATCACAACCGATGGAAGTATTCATCCTAAAGAAGCATTACGTGAAGCAGCAGAAATTCTGATTCATCACTTCATGCTTTTCAGCGATGAGAAAATAACACTCGATACAAAGTCTAAGACTCCGGTTGAAGAGTTTGATGAGAACACACTTCACATGCGTCAATTGCTAAAATCGAAACTTGTGGATATGGATCTTTCTGTAAGAGCATTGAACTGTCTGAAGGCAGCCGATGTTGAAACTTTGGGTGATTTGGTTTCGTTTTCGAAAACAGACTTGTTGAAGTTCCGTAACTTCGGAAAGAAATCACTTACAGAGTTAGAAGAATTGGTTCGCAGCAAAAACCTTACCTTCGGTATGAACATACAGAAGTATATGCTTGATAAAGAATAATTGAATAGTTTAAAGATTACGTAAAATGCGTCACGGAAAAAAGATAAATCATTTAGGCAGAACACATAGCCACAGAGAAGCATTACTCTCTAACTTAGCTTCATCATTGATTCTGCATAAGAGAATAAACACAACTGTTGCCAAAGCGAAGGCACTTAGAAAATATGTTGAACCATTAATTACCAAGTCAAAATCTGACAGCACACATTCGCGCAGAACAGTTTTTAGCTATCTGCAGAATAAAGAAGCGGTGAGTGAGCTTTTCAGAGAAGTTGCACCAAAAGTAAACGAGCGTCCGGGCGGATATACCCGTATCCTGAAAACAGGATTCAGACCCGGTGATGCTGCTGAAACTTGCATGATGGAGTTAGTTGATTTCAATGAGTTGATGCCTTCATCAAAAGAAAAAGGTACAGCTAAGAAAGCTAAGACTACACGCAGAGGCCGTAAGCCAAAAGCTAAGGCTGATGCTGCAGGAAGCGAGACAACGGAAGCAACGGAAGAATAAATTCAACAGAAAAATTAATCTAAAGGGGATGTCGGTTTCGGCATCCCTTTTTTTATTTTTATGTTTACAGTGATTTTCTCTGATAGCACAAATATGTTTGTTCAAAATACTTCTATACCTTTTGCTGATGCAGGATATTCTGCATTAATTACTGATTATTTAAACAACAATATTTTTTTAAAAGAATATGCATCATTTCAATATGATGAATCAGGTTTTAAAGAGGCATTACAGAAACGAGTAAAGTATAAAGCCAACCGTGACAGGCTTTGCGAAGTATTAGAGCAGCAGTATTCAGAAACAATTTTTCAAACAGATTGGAAGACGGATAAATCATATTCTGCAATTAAATCTTTGAAAGAAGAGAATACTTTTACAGTCACTACTGGTCACCAACTGAACATTTTTACCGGTCCACTTTATTTTATTTATAAAATACTTACCGTAATTAAGCAGGCAGAATTTCTGGCTCAGAGAAATCCCGGTTATAAATTTGTACCTGTTTATTGGATGGCCAGTGAAGATCACGACCTTGCAGAAGTGAATCATATAGATATTGAAACATCGAAAATAGAATGGCAAACAAATCAAAAGGGTGCTGTTGGCAGAATGACTACTGAAGGAATGTATTCTGTTGTTGAAGCATTGAAAAATCAGTTAAATAAGAATGATAATTTTCAGGAGTTAGCAACGATACTTGATACAGCATATTTAAAAAATGCAACGCAGGCTAATGCTATCAGAAGCCTTGTACATTCTTTGTTTTCAAAATATGGTTTGGTGATTATAGATGCAGATGATAAAAGATTCAAGCAACAAGCAATTAAATTGTTTGAAGACGATTTGTTCAATAACACATCATTTAATTGTTTTAAAAATCTTTCTGATTTTGAAAAAGCGTATGGATTACAAATCCATGCAAGAGAAATTAATTTGTTTTATTTAGTCAATGGAGACCGTAGCAGAATAATTAAAAATGGCGAAAGATTTGAAGTTGCAGATTCAGGTTTATCTTTCTCAAGTGATGAATTGAAAAAGCATATCAATGAGTATCCTGAACGATTTAGCCCAAATGTTGTACTACGGCCATTATATCAGGAAATAATTTTACCAAACATTGCATATACTGGCGGCCCTGCAGAAGTACATTACTGGTTGCAATTAAAATCTATTTTCGATAAGCTGAAAGTTTTTTATCCCATGGTTGTGCTTCGTAATGGTATGATGGTAGTGAATGCAGATCAAGCTACTGTTTTGAATGAATCGGCTTTGGAATGGAAGGATTTGTTTCATCCAACAGAACAAGTTGTGAATATTGCATTGAAAAGCAAGTATGGTGAAGAACTAAGTCTAAAGGAGGAAAAGGATACCTTGCAAAGGAGCTATGAAGAAATGGAGCAACGTTTTAAAGCAATTGATATAACACTTGAGAAACATGTTAAGGCAGAGTGGAGGCGAACAGAAAAACGGTTGATGGCTTCAGAGAAAAAACTTTTACGTGCATTTAAGAAAAAGCAGGTTGATGAAACTTGTAAAATCAGAAATACAGTGAAACAATTGTTCCCAAATGGTAAATTGCAAGAAAGAAAAGAAAATGTGTTTCCTTATTTAAGCAAGTATGGATTGCAGTTTATTGATGATTTGTATAAAATTTGTGAACCACTACCAACAAATTTCAAAATTGCGGTAACAGCAGAAAAATAAAAAAACTTAAAGTAATTCGTAAATACCTGCAGCACCCTGACCTGTACCAACGCACATGGTGACCATGCCATACTTCATCTTTCTTCTTTTCATTTCATTAAGAAGTTGAACACTAAGTTTGGCTCCTGAACATCCTAAGGGATGTCCTAATGCAATTGCACCACCATTTACATTGGTAATTTCCGGATTTAATCCTAAGGTCCTTATAACAGCCAGCGATTGTGATGCAAAAGCCTCATTGAGTTCTATTAATTCCATATCATTTTGCTTGAGTCCTGCGCGTTTCAGAACTGATGGAATAGCATAAACTGGTCCTACGCCCATAATACGCGGTTCAATGGCGCTGACAGCATAAGAAACAAAACGTGCAATTGGTTTTACGTTAAGCGTTTTGAGCATTTTTTCAGACACTACAAGTACAAATGATGCACCGTCACTGGTTTGAGATGAGTTACCGGCCGTAACAGTTCCTTTAGCATCAAAGACAGGCTTTAATTTATTTAATTTTTCTATTGTAGTATCCTGACGTGGTCCTTCATCAGTATCAACAGTACTTTTATGTGTCTGCCGTTTTTCATTGGCATCAAGATAGGTCTCATTGATTTCAACGGGAACAATCTGCTCTTTAAACAAATTATTTTTTATGGCATTAATTGCTCTTTGGTGTGATTGAAAGGCAAACTGATCCTGATCTTCACGATTAATTTTAAATTCTTTTGCAACTGCTTCTGCAGTTAACCCCATGTTCCAATACCATTCAGGATTATTTGCCGCCACCTCATAATTAGGAACAATCCTCCATCCGCCAAACGGAATAGGCGACATACATTCAACACCACCGGCAATAATACAATCAGCTAGGCCGCTATGAATTTTTGCAGAAGCAATAGCAATTGATTCGAGCCCTGATGAACAATAGCGGTTAATGGTCATACCAGGAACTTTAACTGTATTAAGTCCCATCAAAGAAATCATTCTTCCGATATTGAGGCCTTGTTCTGCTTCGGGTGTGGCATTACCTGCAATTACATCATCAATTAATTCTGTATCAAAATTCGGAACTGATTGTATGAGATGTTTTATAACAGTTACTGCAAGATCATCAGGTCTTGTATTTTTAAATTTTCCTCTTGGTGCTTTGCCAACAGCAGTTCTATATCCGGCTACGATGTATGCATCCATTTGTTCTTGCTATTTAATAAATTAGTGTTGGTAGCAGGTTCTAATTACAAAAGAAATTTATTTCTTTTCCGGTGTTGAAGGTGGTGGTGAGGGTGTTTTTAATTTAGCCCCTGGAGGTAATTTCTTTTTATCATCAGCTGCTTTTTTAGCTGCTGCAGCCTTTTTAGCCTTTTCATCAGCTTCCTTAGCAGCTGCCAGTGCTTTTGCATCCTCACCCATCTTATATTCAACCTGACTGATTAATTTACCTTTTCTGTCATAAACCTTCCACAAACCATTTTTGAGATTTACTTTATATGGACCTGTATTTCGTATTTCACCATCACTGAAATATGTTGTCCATGTTCCACTTTTTTTACCATTTAAATATTCACCTTCCATCTTAGCTTGCCCATTGTAATAATATCTTTTGTATTCTCCATCTTTTATTCCATTGGCATACTCTATCTCCTCCATTATCTTTCCATAGGGATAATATTTTTTTGCTATCCCATTTCTCACATCATCTAAATATTCAATTTCCTGATTTAATTCACCGGCTTCATTATAATATTTCCAAACACCTTGCCGCTGTCCTAATTCATCTGTTTTGTTGCGATGTTTTTCTCTTCCGGGCGCATATCTTGGTTTTTCTTCGCGTTGAGCAAAAGCAAAAGCCGGTAAAAGGATTAACAACAACAACAGTTGTTTTAATATTTTCATCTTTTATGATTGGTATGGTAATTCAAATGGCTAAAATAAAATATTTTTAATCAAAACATGAATGAAATTCAGAGTTTTTCTACATGTTTTTCATTTATAAACAGCTCATTTAATTTCTGTTTTTCAGAGGAAAAACAAATAATGGCCTTAGGTAAATTGTTGAAAACCCATGAATTTTAAAATGCTGACACAAATGATTAAATATTAATTCCTTAACGCTTTACCTGTAGTTAAAATTGCCTGAATGCGCTCAAGTGTTTTCTTTTCGCCTAATAAAGAAAGAAAAGCTTCTCTTTCCAAGTCAAGCAGATATTTTTCAGATACTAAAGATGGCGAACTTAAATTGCCACCACACATAATGTATCCAAGCTTTAACGAAAGCATTTGATCGTATTGGCTGATGTAGTTGCCTGCCAGCATAGCACTTGCACCGGCCTGTATAACGCCAAGCCCTTGTCTTCCTAAAACACGAATATCATGTCTTGGTTGCGGGCTCACATATCCGGCATTAGCTAAAGATAAAACTGCATTTTTAGCATCAGATAAAAGTCTTTTTCGGTTAAGCGTAATGTTGTCAAAACCTTTTCTAAGAATATGCAAGTCGTAAGCTTCAAATGCCGAAGTTGAAACTTTTGCAGTGGCAATGGTCATAAAAAAATCGCGTAATGCATTTGTTTCAATATCTCCGGGTTTAATGGAGTCCGAAAAACGAAGTGTCAATTCTTTGGTACCACCACCTCCGGGAATCAGTCCGACACCTAACTCTACAAGACCAATGTAAGTTTCTGCTGCTGCTTGCACTTTGTCTGCATGCAAACTCATTTCGCAACCACCTCCTAAGGTAAGGCCGGCAGGTGCAACTACAACAGGTACATTGCTATAGCGTAAACGCATATTGGTATTTTGAAATGCTCTTACAGCATAATCAAGTTCATCATATTCCTGTTCTACGGCAAGCATAAAAACCAAACCCAGATTTGCACCTGCAGAAAAATTTGCTGCTTCGTTTCCAATTACTAATCCTTTAAAATCTTTTTCTGCAAAATCAATTGCAGTATTTATTCCTTGTAATACTTCACTACCTATTGTATTCATTTTGGTTTTGAATTCCAGATTCAAAACACCATCACCAATATCGTGTAACAGGCAGCCGGAATTTTTCCAGACAATCTTTTCGTTTGAAGTGTTTTTAAGAATTACTAAACTGCCTTCGCCCGGAAGTTGATTTAATTTTTTAGTCTGTAAATCGAAATATGATTTTTTGCCATTATCAATTTTGTAGAAAGAATTTATTCCATTACTAATCATTTCTGTCACCCATGGTGAAATGCTATAACCTTCTTTTTGCATTTGTTCTACTACGGATTTTACTCCAAGAATATCCCATGTTTCGAAGGGGCCGATTTCCCAACCGAAACCTGCACACATGGCATCATCAATCTTGTAAATTTCATCTGCAATTTCAGGAATGCGATGCGAAACGTAGGAGAATAAGGAGAAAAACATGTAACGATAAAATGATGCTGCTTCATCAGTCCCGGAGAGCAACATAGGAAGTCTTTGTTTCAGATCATCAACAGTTTTTGTACTTTCTAATGTTTTAAATTTTATTTTAGCTGATGGCTTATATTCTAAAGTTGTTAAATCCAATTCAAGAATTTCTGTTTTACCTTCTGCAGTTTTTGTTTTTTTATAAAAGCCTTGTTTGGTTTTATCACCCAGCCATTTATTCTCAATCATTTTATTGATAAATGGAGGAATTGCAAATAAATTTTTCTGTTCATCATCAGGCAAATTTTTATAAGCATCATTTGCCACATGTACCAATGTGTCTAATCCAACTACATCACTTGTTCTAAAGGTTGCAGACTTTGGTCTTCCAATTATAGGACCTGTAAGTTTATCAATGGCAAAAACTGAAAGACCTGTTTTTTCCATTGAATGAAACAATGACATGATACCAAATACACCAATTCTGTTAGCAATAAATGCAGGAGTGTCTTTGCATAGAACAGTTGTTTTGCCTAAGTAGCGATCACCGAAGTGGGAAATAAAATCAATCACATCCTTATCGGTAAATTGAGTGGGAATGATTTCAAGTAGAGGAAGGTAACGCGGAGGGTTAAAGAAGTGTGTGCCGCAGAAATGTTTTTTAAAATCATCAGAGCGACCTTCTGTCATCAAATGAATAGGTATTCCGGACGTGTTTGATGTGATTAGTGTTCCGGGCTTTCTGAATTTTTCTACTTGTTCGAATAAAGTTCGTTTAATATTTAGATCTTCAATAATTACTTCTATAATCCAATCGAAGTTAGCAATGTCTTTTAGATTATCTGTAAAATTCCCTATTGAAATTCTTTGTGCAAAGCTTTTATGATAGAGTGGAGAAGGGTTACTTTTTATTGCTGACTGTAAATGAGTATCTGTAATTTTATTTCGAAACTTCGGACTATCTTCAACAAAACCTGCTTTTTTATCAGCTTCTGTAAATTCTTTTGGTGCAATATCTAATAGCAGTACATTAAAACCTGCATTTGCAAAATGACATGCAATTCGTGAACCCATAATTCCTGAACCCAGAACAGCTACTTTTTCAATTTTTCTTCTCATAAAAACTATCTAAAAAATAAAACCCAAACCTAAGTTATTTTACGAATAAGGTTTGTAAAAACCAGATAAAGTTATGAAAAACAACAGAACTGTTTTGTCAATTAGTAACTAATTGTAAATAGTTTCTTTAGGATGTCTGTATGAGAGTAAGTTGCAATTACCTGCATTCAGTTCATTCCAGGCATCAATCTTAGATTCAATCATTGCTAGACCACTGGTTGAAAAATGCAAACTCTCTGTACCAGTTAAAAATTTCACCAACCGCTCTAAACCCGGATTGTGAGCAATTAGAGCTACAGAGTTAATTTGGTCATCTAAGCTTTTTAATATGGCAAGCATATCTTTTGAACCTGTCATATATAGGTTCTTTTCAAGTTGAATATTGTTAGGATGATAGCCAAGATGTTTGCTATAGATTAAAGCAGATGCATAAGCTCTGACTGCTGTACTTGTCAAAATTAAATCAACGGAGTTTATGTGATCTTTTAAAATCAAACTCATCTTTTCAGTATCGTGACAACCTTTTTCTGTTAGCGGTCTATCGCTGTCATTAATTTGAGAATACTCGCGAGTTGCTTTGCTGTGGCGAATTAGAAAAATTGTTTTGGGCATAGTTGGTAGTTAAATTTTTAAATAGGGTGATTAAAAAAAATTAAATTAGTTAAATCATGCAACAATTTTAACAAAAATGATGCCTTTTTGCAAGTTATTATTTAATTTTTTTTGAACGGGTATAAAACAAGTTAAGAAAATGACACTATTTTGTTTCTTTGCTTGTGCATGAAACAGGAAATGTTGAAGTTTTTATCAATAGCGCAAAGCAAAAAGCGTGAAAACAAACAGGTTTTGAAAGACCTTTCCAAGTCTAAATCGCCTCAGTTAGATAATTTATTCAGAGAGGAAAGTGATAATTTCTTCAAGAAATTCAGTTGCCTGGATTGTGCCAATTGTTGTAAAACAACAAGCCCAATTTTCAGAGATGTTGATATTGAAAGAATCGCAGCACATTTAAAATTAAAACCGGGAGATTTTGTAGCAAAATACCTACATCTTGATTCTGATAGCCATTATGTTCTTAATCATTCACCATGTCCTTTTTTAGGAACAGATAATTATTGTTCAATTTATACGGTACGTCCGCAGGCGTGTAGGGAGTATCCGCATACTGACCGTAAAAATATCAATCAGATAATGGATTTAACTTATCAGAACACCTTAGTGTGTCCTGCAGTGGCGTCAATAGTTGAAAAATTAAAGACGGATTTTATTAAGAAATAGAAATGTAATGATTCTTATGGATTGATGAGTAATTCATCTAAATCCATTATCAACTCCAACTCATGAAAATAGTCGGCAATTTGTCCAAGCATTTCTTTTTCTTTATCAGACAATTCAACTACCCTTGATTTTTTTACTTCTTGTTTGCCACTGTTGTTTTTAAATGCTAAGGCAGTAAGTTCTTCATCTGACAAAACATATTGAAGTAAACTCTTAAAGAAATTTTTTCTTGAAGCAGGATCGAGTTTTTCAACCATTTGCTGCAAGAGTTTAATACGCTCTGCTTTTCTTAAGTTAAGATAATGGTCAAAGTCGAAATTTTTTACTTTAGAAAGGTTATTAGATTTTTTTTGTTTCTGCTTCATTGCTATGAATTTTTATATTTCATACGATGAATATGCAAGCAGGTTGCAAAAAGAAAAACAAAAATCTTACAAAACTAAAGGTGAAATCTGCTGATTGTTTTTTCCTGTAATTAAGGATGCATCAATCTGGTTTTTTGGTACAGTAAAGAAAAAAGCTGAACCTTCTCCGGGAGTGGATTCAATACGAATGCTGCCACCAGCCTCTTCTACAATTTTTTTAACAATAGAAAGGCCAATACCGGTAGATTCAAATTCATCTCTTGCTTTTAATGTCTGAAATATTACAAACACTTTTTCATGATATCGTTTGTCAATTCCCGGGCCATTGTCTTTAATCTTAAACTCCCAAAACTTACCTTCTTCATGACAACTGATTTCAATATGCTTTTGCTCTTTGTTATTGTGTTTAATACCATTACTGATAAGGTTCATGAATACTTGCTGGTATTTAACTTTATCGCCATAATATTCAGGCATTGCACCTGAAATTTCTATTTTACAGTTACTGTCAGCACCGGCTAAATCAACAGCATTATGTACAATTTCATTAAATGAAAATAGCTCTTGAGTGCCTTTATGTTTTGAAGCTTTTGAGTATTCCAAAATGGCATTGATAAGTTGTTCCATTCGTTTTACCCGGCCTTTAATAATCTGGAAATTTTCTTTCGATTCATCTGAGAGGCTGTCTGCACTGTCTTGGGTAATCCAGTCAGTCAGGTTACCGATGGCACGTAATGGTGCTTTCAGATCATGCGAAACAATATATGCAAACTTGTCAAGTTCTTTATTTGTTTTTTCAAGGTCACTTAAGTATTCGCTTAACTGTATTTCTGCTTTCTTACGTTCGTTAATATCACTCATGATAAAAATGAACTTGCGAGAATTTTTTTCATTGTCGCTTATTGGTGTAATACTGGCATGCATCCACACTGTTGTTCCATCTTTTTTGTAACGCAAAAGTTCACTGTCACAGAATTTAAATTCTCGCATACTGTTCTGCACTGCCTCAAGATTTTCCTTGTCGGTTTCAGGGCCGCTTAAGAAGGTTTGCAGTGATTGATCTATTGCATCATAAAATTGATAACCTGTTATTCGTGTAAAACCATCATTGACCCATTCAATGACACCATTTTCATTAGTAATAACAACGGCATTGTCTGTCTTGCTGGCTACTAATGAAAGTTTTTTAAGTTCTTTATTGATGATAGCAAGTTTGTTTCTTGAATCTGTGATGGTAGAAATGACTACATTTTTTTTACTCTCTAAATTGTTGATCATGCTGCTGATTACAATCAAACTGACAAGCCCTGTAATCAAATAATCCTGATTGATAAGAGATGCAGTTTCGCCAATGAAACTATAGTCAATCCAGTTAGTGTATTCAGTTATCAAAAAGAAATAAATCATGTTGGCAACAGACAGTATTGTGAACCAAATGCCATAACGACTGCCAAGTAGCATAAATGAAATGAGGATAAAAGCAATCTGATAAAACATTCCTGAGTTACGAATGCCACCGGCAAAGTAGGTTATGTAATGTAAAGCACCAAAGCAAGATAATAGACTAATGACTACTGATAGTGTGAGGTTTTTATGTACATTAAGCAGTAAATAATTCAAAATAAGCAGTGACTCTAAGCCTAATAGAATATAGGCAAGATTCTTTTCGGTTTGAAAAACATAAATTGCCTGATAACAGATTAAACCTATACCTATGATAGCAACAAGGTTAAAGATTCTGAAAAGGTTGAAACGCTGCTTAGCTAATATGTCATCATCCTGAATAGAACGATAAATACTATCGAGCATTAATTTTCTGATAATCCATTTTACAACAGGTGTATCCATACCGGTTTGTGTAGAAAATTGTGTTAAACTTAAGGTGTTTGTACGTTACTGACAAATAAAATGTTTTATTTTTGCAGATAAATATTTAGGTGATATATTTGGCAATTAATGAATAAGCAATTAACGATACTTCTTATTGATGATGATAAGGTTGACAGCATGATAATCAAGAGGGCAATCGCTAAACTTGATTTTCCATATCAGGTTGATACAGCCCACAATGGTCTTGATGCTCTAATGATGCTGCGCGGGATGAGTGATATTAGGATTAAAAGACCTGACATTATTTTGTTGGACATTAATATGCCGTTAATGAATGGACTTGAATTTTTATCTGAATTACGTGCCGATCCGGAGCTAAAAGATATTCATGTATGTGTTTTAACCACTTCTGAAGATGATTCTGACGTAAAGACTGCGTATGAGTTTAATGTTGCCGGTTACTTTATTAAGCCATTGAATATTAGTGACTTTGATGATCGTTTTTTATATTTAAATGGATATTGGCAACGTAATTGCTTTCCGGTTCAATAAGTCTCTCTTTCTTTTTAAAGACATTTGTTTTAGTGACCTTGTAAATTGGTTGAAAATCTTTCGACTTTCGACCTGAAATATCTTGCATTAACCAAATTCTTATTGTTGAAAACTTTAGCCGATATATTTTGGCGGGCTAATCTCAACGATGGACTCCCAAACCCGTTATATACCACATCTGGATGGAATACGTTTTATTGCAGCTATGATGGTGGTTTTTAACCATTATCTATCCGAACTAAATTTTGATTATAAATTCTCTACCGGTTTTTATGGTGTGCAGATATTCTTTGCTATCTCCGGATTTCTGATAACAGGAATTTTACTAAGACTGAAAAATGCTGAGAAAGTAATTCCAAGGCGACTTATTATCAAAAACTTTTTTGCTAAACGTTTCCTCAGGCTTTTTCCTCCGTATTATCTTTTAATATTCAGTTATATTTTTCTTGAGTGTTTTGGATTGTACATTGCACAGAAAGGTTGGATTGTATTTTATTTAGCGTATTTACCCAACTGGTTTTTTTATTTTCATGGCTGGCAGGGAACCATTGATAATCACCTTTGGTCTTTAGGGGTAGAAGAGCAATTTTATTTGTTATGGCCATTTGTATTATTGCTGCTTCCAAAGGGTACTGAGTTTAAATGGATAATCACCATGATTATTACCGGTTATCTTTTTAAATGTGTCATCAGACAATATTTTATGTTAGGAGGAGATCCTTTTTTATTGCCCATTTCACAAATGGATACTCTGGGTATTGGAGCATTGCTGGCATGTGGTTTTGAATATCGAATGCAGTTTATAGAATATTTCAAAAAAGCATTACCTTATTTGCTTCCTTTAGCAATATTATTAACCTTGGTTACATCTTATGATAAGCCACGTAATGATCCATTTTTATGTTTAAGCCTGATATTACTTTCAAGTAGCCTTGTATTAAATGCTGTGGTAGGATTTAAGGGCGTTGTAAAAATATTTATGGAGAACAAATGGGTGGTTTACGGAGGTAAAATCAGCTATGGAATTTATTTATACCACAAGGTTATTCCTACATTGTTTATCAGTTCAGTTGAAAGAGTAGGAATTGGAATGCCAAACAGGTGGCTGACATTGGTAGTGTCAATAGTTTTGACTTTTTTAATTTCGCACTTGTCGTGGAAGTTAATTGAGTCGCCTATATTAAAGCTAAAGAAAAACTTTGAGCATTAATGATTGGCAAACTCTTCTTTAATTTGCTCGAAACTGGTGTTGTTTTCTTTAAACACTACAGGTAAGTTTTCCGCAAGGGTCTCTAACAGTTCATCAATATCTTCTATCTGAATATGATTACTTAATGTAATACGTAATCCTGTGTGTTTAATACTAACAGCAGGGAATACCGATAGGTTGAAGAAAAAGCCTGCTTTTTTCATTCTTAAAACAGTACTGTATCCAACATTAGGATTTCCAACTCCAATAAAAAATACAGGAGATCTTTCTTTTCTGATGACCAATAAACCTAATTCTTCGGCTTTTTTATTGAAATAGTCAATTTTTGCCATCAGGCTTTGTTGCAAAGGAATAATCTCATCACTCATGTGTATTTTACACGAAGCAATAGTAGCAGCAAGAATTGCAGGAGGCAATTGAATTGAAAAAATAAATCCTTTACCACATGTTTTAACTAATTTAAAATACTCTTCATCAGGATAGGTAAGTAGTCCACCGGCAGTACCAAATGCCTTAGTCATGCCTGTGGAAAGAAACAGTTTGCGATGATAATAGGGAACTGCATTCATAACCATACCTGTACCGTGTGGACCTGTCCAACTCATTCCATGAATATCGTCAAGATAAAGGTGCAATTGTTCGTACTTATCTGCAAGTGCATAAAGCTCTTTAACCGGTGCAAAATCACCATGCATGGAATAAACTCCGTCACCCAAATACCAAATTTTCTGATATCTGTTTTTCAGAACTTTTATTCTATCTTCAAGAATATCCATTCTGTTATGGCGGACAATGTCTATTTTAACATTACGCAATTTAAGCATTGCTGTAGCAGATTGAATGCTATCATGTGCCTGAACATCCATGATTATTGCATCATTATCACCAACAAGAAGGGGTAGGCCTGTTATATGACCAAGTGTAAGCGATTGCATTACCAATGCAGGACGGCCAAACATTTTTGAAAACAGACTTTCAGCTTCTTCGTAGTAGTGAGATGATACATAAGCACGCGAAGAAGAAAATTGTGCGCCATGCGAGTGAAGTGCTTCTACTGCTGCTTCAATAATTTTAGGATGCTTTTCAATGCCCAGATAACCACAAGTGCCAAAAAACAATTTCTTTTGACCTTCTAAAGTAATATAGCGGCCATCCATTTGTTCATCTTGTGCTTTACAATGCACAATACCGGCACCAATGGTGATTTTTGCAACACCGGTAATAACGTCTATTGCCTGTTGAAACTTACTTTTCTGCTCTTGATTTTCCATCCCTAACCCAAAAAATGATTCGCGTGCAAAAATAGCGTTTGTAATAGCAAAATACTGATGATATTTATCAAATTCAGCTTAAATTCTGAACATTTCATCGTTCAAAGCCAATTTTCTTAAAAGTGGGCATACTCTATAACGGTCTTCGCCATAGTAGGCAAAAAGTTCTTCCATTTTATTATAAACCGCTCGCAACCCACGTTTATTTGCCCAAGTAAGCAGCCCTTGAGGGTAATTAACTCCTTTAGTCATGGCAGTTTCAATGTCCACAGCAGTTGCAATTCCCATCATCAATGCATCAGCAGCTTCGTTAACCAACATGGCAAAAATGCGATCAAAAATCTGGCTATGTAGGTTGTTGTCTAAAGATGGTTTAGGCTGAATGTTATTTTTATAATCATAATACCCTCTGTTGCTTTTACGTCCATAGAGTTTCCCTTCATATAATCGTTTCTGTGTAATAGAAGGTTTATATCGTGGGTCGAAAAACATCTGTGTAAATACCGTTTCAGTAACTTTAAAATTGACATCGTTTCCAATAAAATCCATCAATTCGAATGGCCCCATTTTAAAACCACCAATAGTTTTCATTGCATGATCAATTGTAGCAAAGTCGGCAATACCTTCCTCATAAATCCGAAGCGCTTCGCCATAATAGGGGCGGGCTATGCGGTTAACGATAAAACCGGGTGTATCTTTTGCTATCACAGGTGTTTTACTCCATTGTCTGATAATTTCAACCGAATTGGTTAATACTTTTTCGGAGGTGTTAAATGACGGAATTACTTCAACCAATTGCATCAAAACAGGTGGGTTGAAAAAATGTAAGCCTATTATTCTGTCTTGTTGATTGCATGTAGAGCCAATAGCAATGACAGGCAGTGATGATGTGTTAGTAGCTAAAATACATTTGTCAGAAACAATGCTTTCAACACTTTTGAATAGGCTCTGTTTGATTTCAATATTTTCTATAACAGCTTCAATGAAAAGGTCAGAACTTTTCAATTCATTTAAATTATCAGTAAATGTTATCTGAGAGAAAATAGAATCCGATAATGTCTTTTCAATTTTGTTTTTTTCAACCAATTTATCCAAACTGCTTCGGATAGATGCTTTTGCTTTTTGTAAAGCTTCAATGTTAGTGTCAAAAAGTGTAACTATATTGCCATTTGTAGCAGCAACTTGTGCAATGCCCGACCCCATAGAGCCTGCTCCTGCAATTCCTACCTGTTGTTTCATTGTCCTTTAAAAACGGGTTTTCTTTTTTCGAGGAATGCTTTTATACCCTCGCTGTGATCATAACTTTTTGCTGCATTGACTTGTTCTTCCAACTCACATTCAAGTTGTGTATTCAAGTTATTGCTAAGCGATTGATTTAGTAATTTTTTTGTAAGTCCTAATGCTTTGGTAGGTAAATTGGCTAATGTTTGTGATATCTGCATGGCAGTTTCCATTAACAATGCATCATCTACTGATTTATATATCATACCCATTGAAACAGCTTCTGCTGCTGAAACTTTATCACCCAACATAGTTAATGCACTTGCTCTTTGAAAACCAATAAGACGGGGCAAGAAGAATGTCCCGCCACTATCAGGAATGAGTCCGATTTTACTGAATGCCTGAATAAATACTGCTGACTCTGCCGCTAATACAATATCACAACACAAAGCAATATTTGCACCTGCTCCTGCAGCAACACCATTAACGGCACATACTATAGGCTTTTCTATATTTCTGATTAGAGTAATAATAGGATTGTAATGCTCACGTACTATTGCGGCAATGCCCGGACCGTTGGTGTCAACAGCTTCTGATAAATCTTGACCTGCACAAAAAGCCTTGCCTGTTCCTGTAATCAAAATTGCTCGGATGTCTGAATTGTTTGCAGCTTTTTTTAGTTCGTCCTGCAATTGCAAAGACATTACTCGGTTAAAACTGTTGAATTTTTCCGGACGATTTAAGGTTAATTGAACAACCTGTCCTTTTATTTCCTGTAATACTGTTGATTCCATAATTGGCAAAAATAAATAGTTATCGGAATAATCAGTAAACAATAATTGATGATTCACTATTGCAGAATAAAGTTTTTTGTTTACTTTAGAGTTCTCTTTTAGCAGAATTGATATATGGAGAGCAATTTTGCCACACCATCAAATTTAGTTTCAGATTCTGTATCTGCGTTTTGGCAGGTACATAGATCTAAAGAGTCTGCATTACATGAAACTATCATCCCCAAAGGTGTAATAGAAATCATTTTCAATTTTGAAACCACACAGCTACAGGCACAGGTAAATAATAGACATATAACAGTACCAAGATGTTTTATACAAGGATATAGTACTTCGCCTATACATCTTCACCTTGATGGAAGTCAAACTTTTTTTGGTGTTGTTTTGAATCCGGCAGCAGTTAAGTACATTTTTAATTTCTATCCGCAAATATTTGCAAACTGTGTTATTGACTTGACACTAATTGATAGTACATTTTGTTTTTTATGGCATAAACTTGGCGAACAAAACAATTTTAATAACCGGGTGCAAGTTTTTACAGATTGGTTAATAAACAGACTTCCGGAGCTCAACGAAAGAGAAAAGGCATTCAATTGCTTTTTAAATTCAGACTCTAACATTCAATTATCTGTAACACAATTGGCTAATTTATTCTGTTATTCAACCAAACAGCTTTCCAGAAAAATATTTGAACTTGCAGGTATGAATACAGAACAAACTTTACTTTATAAAAAGTATTTGAAAGCAGTCCATCTTATCCATTCATCAGATTTAAAGTTGACTGAAGTGGCATATTTATGTCATTTTTGTGATCAATCTCATTTTATAAAAACGTTCAAAAGTTTGAGTTACATTACACCACATGAATATGTGAATAGAAAAAGCAATATCGTTGGTCATATTTTTGAGAATGTCCATTAAATACAATTTAGTCTTTTTTTCTAATTTCAAATTTGTTCCGCATATTTAATCCTAACAAAATGACAAACTATAAAAATTTGATTTATGCGCTACTGTGCTTAAGTTTTTCTATAATTGTTGGAGGATCATTATTTGAGCACATTGCTGTATGGCCAAATGCATTTGCTGCGCCTCCAAAATCATTAACAATGTTTCAGGGTGAATATGCTTTTAATCCGGAACCTTTCTGGAAGAGTATTCATCCGGTGACATTGATTTTATTCATTATCACCTTAATTATATCATGGAATACCACGCGAAAGAAAAATGTGCTGATTGCTTTTATGGGATATGTGGTGATTCTGATAGCAACATTTATTTACTATCTTCCGGAACTTAAGGATTTAATAGCCACACCATTTGCTGATTTAATAAATCAGGATTTAGTACAACGAGGTGCTCGCTGGCAGACATTAAGTTTATTTCGGACTGCACTAGCAATTATTTTAGCTTTGATATTGTATTTTGGATTATCAAAATCTGATAATAAATTAAGTTAAAGTTATAGAATTTCGATTCAATAGCTTATAGAGGTTATAAATTAAAGAACAATTTTTAAATAGAAAAAAGTAGCTACATACACTTGATGATAAAACGAAATTTAATAGTTGTTAACGATTAACTTTTTAGTTGTTCTGTTATTTTGATTCTCAACGGTGAGTAAGTAAATTCCGTTTGCAACATTTAAAGGTAATTCAACTAACCCTGTGTTTTTTATAGTTTTATGCCAAATCTCTTTTCCTGAAGGTTCTCTAATTGTAATTATAGATTCCGGTATGGTTGTTTGTATGCGTAAAATTCCATTTGTTGGATTGTTTAATAATGTAAAACTTTCCTTGTTAATTTCATTAACAGAAAGTAATTGGTTAAAATTTATTGGAGTGCCACATGAAACACCATTTTTTGAGTAAAATATTAACTCCGTATAGACCGGGTAAAAAGTAGAAGCATCAAAACTAACCATACCTAAACCATTTGCGTAATTGAAAGTATTAGTACAATCTATGAGAATACCCAAACAAGAGTCACTTAAATTATAAAGACAAGTAAAAACAGCTTTTGTCCAGATATTATTGCCGCAAGTCTGTCTTGAATCCACAAAAACTCCCTTAATAGCAAAATTAGCTGAGTCGATTTTTTCTTCTAATTTATTTAAATATGAATAATTTGACAGTGGATATATTAAAGTTGTAGTGTCATGTGTGTAATTAACCAATAGATTTGGAGCAGAAAAATTGCGATTGTAAGTTTGTCTGTCTGCTGTGTATAGCAGTGTATCACCATTTGTAGAAATATTTTTAGTCAAAATGGTCAAAGAAAGAAAATATTCATCCCATTGATTAATTGCAGATTGTCCATAATCATGATATTGAAAAGTATCACCAATATTAAAATTGAAGATGCTGTCAGCAATTAGATTTTGATAACCTAAATTTGACTGTGTAGTCCCCGTTATTGTCAATAAGGCTGTATCTGTTGGAAAATCAAGGAAGTTTATTGTATGTATCCAACCATATTGTTTACTCAGCTTTAACGTTTTTCCGTTGAAAGGATGTGCAATATTTTGACTGGAATTATCTTTTAATTGTAATGAGAAACTTATTACACTATCGCTGATATTAAGAAAGGATTCAGGTTGTACAGAAAGAACCGTTGCATCAAAATGCGTGTTGTTTGCTAAATTACAAAAAACCCATGATGATCCAACTTGTGTTATAGGGTCTACAACAATTGTGTCATTATTACCGGTTATATATTTTTCAATGCCGTTAATGGTTCTTGTAATTTTTTTGCCGGTCCAGTTTTCTCGATCATATTTTATACACAATGGATCTTGACCATGAATAAGAAAAGTGTTGAAAAGCTCTGTTTCATTTGCATTAACAGCAACGCTGTCAATCGCAATAGCCTTTAATTTACCTAGTGGGAAATAGTAATTAGTTTGGTGATAATAATGTGCAGTATCACCGACACGAACACCTGCATAATCTTGTGCTGCACATTTAACTGTTAATCCAATCAAAAGGAGCAGTAGTAATTTTTTCATGAGAATATATTTATGTAAATATACAGAATAATTCAAACAAGCAAATTGGTTGGTCATTTTTGAATGGAACAGGAATTTAAAGAATGTCATTCTAAAACAACGCAAAAGTTTGAGAAAATTTAATTTATAGATTCAAAATTCAATGCAGTTAACTTTCTTTGCATTAGTTATAGAAAAATGAATAATCGGTCTTATAAAATATTGATTGTTGATGATGAACCGGATATCCTTGAGTTTATTCAATATAATCTAAGGAAGGAAGGTTATTTTGTTTACACAGCTAAGAATGGGGAAGAAGCAGTTGCTTTGGCTAAGCAGGAAGTGCCTCATTTGATTGTAATGGACATTATGATGCCTGTGATGGATGGTGTTGAGGCCTGTCGTATAATGCGCACAATACCTGCTCTTAATAAAACTATTATAACATTTTTAACAGCGCGAAGTGAAGATTATTCTCAGATAGCGGGGTTTGATGTAGGTGCTGATGATTACATACAGAAACCTATTCGGTTACCTGTGTTGATGAGTCGCATTAAAGCGTTGCTGCGCAGAGCGAGTGAGTTGCCTGTGGCAGACGCATCAGTAATTGAGGTAGGCGGATTAAAAATTGATCGCATGCATTATCTTATTTATCAAAACGGCCAAACTTTTGAATTACCTCGAAAGGAGTTTGAATTAATTTCTTTACTGGCATCCAAGCCCGGCAAAGTTTTTTCGAGAGAAGATATACTCAGCCGGGTGTGGGGTAATGATATTGTAGTAGGCAATAGAACTATTGATGTTCACATTAGAAAAATAAGAGAAAAGTTAGGTGATCAGGTAATTAAAACCATTAAAGGAATTGGTTATAAAATTGAACCCTGAAAGATTCTCTTTTCACTAATGCCTAATGATGCAATGCGCCATTCTTGCAACAGTCAGGCAGTTTTTCAAATGCCTCAGGATTGGCTTTTACACTATCTGCATCATAACCTGCATTACTGATTACCTGGCGAAGTGTTTCCGGTGTAACTTTTTCGCCATTGTATTTAACAGCAACCACTCTTGTATTAAGGTCGAGCTTTGCGAATTTTACACCATGTTGATGCAGTAAGGCAGTCTCTAAGGCTTTCTTGCACATGGTACATTCTGCCGAAGTAGCAATGTTTATTTCAGCTTTTTTATTTTGTTGTGCCATCAGTGAGAAACTGAAGAACAATAACATAACGGCACCTGCAATTAACTTTTTCATATTTATTGTTTATTTAATTGTATAACGAAATCCTACATAAAATGTGCGACCCATTAATGGCCCCCATATCATTGAAGCATCAAAATTCTGACCAAAAGGTTCATCAGCGGCAATAATAGCATGCTTTTGTCTATAGTCTGTAATATTCTCGCAACCTAAATAAAAATCTGCATGTTTGGTTCTCCAGGTTGCTTGCGAATTCAATGTCATGAAACTTTCCGAATTTGATTTTAATTCATAACCATTGATGTTGATACCTCCACCCGGAATTCTGCCTTTGCCGGTGTATTTTAATGTTGCATCAATACTGTATTTCCCTTTTTTAATTTTATATTCTGCATTCATTAATGCTTTGTCACGAGGAGTAAATGGTTTGCTTTTTAATTCACCTGAAAAAGTTTGCTTAACTAAGTTGTATTTATAACCAAATCTCAACAGCAGATTACTTATTGGCTCAATATTTAATTCGCTCTGCAGATAATGTGAGAAAGATTTCCCATCTAAATTATAGAAACGAAGTTGATGAATATTTTCCATATCAATTACTACCTGATTTTTAAACCATGTATAATAATAGTCGGCATTGAATGATGCATCGTGCCCAAACCATTGCATTTTCTTTGTGAAATTAATTCCTGTATTCCATGCTTCTTCAGCTTTTAGATCATCAATAAATAATGCTCTTGAAGAAGTAAACACAGAAGTGTTCTCTGCATAAACTCTGGCAGTGCGCCAGCCCTTACCGGCAGATAAACGAATTGCAGTTAATTGATCAATATTGTATTTTATATGCAAACGTGGAGTCAGGAAGAAGCCATAAGTATTGTGTATATCGGCTCTTAATCCTGCAACGACAGCCCAGTTTAAATCGTTGTTGAATGAATACTCTGCATAAGCACCGGGAATGATTTCATTGGTATAGGTGCCGACTGAATTATATTTCTCGGAATAATGATTATAACGAAAACTCAAACCAGAGCGGATATAATGTCTTGTATCGTGAATGATAGTCTGATAAATGGTGTTGGCATTAAAACTACGTTGATCGCCTAAATATGTTTTGTTGCCGTAATAATTATCTTGCAAGTGTAAACGTGAAAGCGTTAATAATGCAATACTTCTGTATGGTTTGGCAGGATTTATTGTTCCGGTTTTTGTATAAACTTCAAACATTTTGTTTTCAATACCTACACCATATAAAGTTGACTTACCGAAATCATCGTCATAATTAAATCCTTTTTGTCCACCTAAACGGTTTTCATATAAGGCACGCCAGCCAATTTCTCCTTCTAGTTTATTGGGAACAGTAATGTGCCAAACGTTCATAGCGTTGACCTGTTTTGTTAAAGGCTGATCTAAAAAACCGTCTTTATCTCTGTCCACTTTAAGATGATTCATGCTGCCATGTGCAAGAAAAACCGTGCTGATATGATTTTTAAATCTTTGTGCAAGTTGCAGGTTAAGTTCTTCACGACCTTCATTATTCAGATAACCATTAATAAAAAAGCGATCGGCATTTTGTGGTTTTTTCAGCTCTATATTTATTTGGCCTGTCATTGCTTCAAAACCATTTATTACCGAGCCAATTCCTTTATTGATTTGTATTGATTCAATCCATGGGCCGGGAGTAAAAGCCAAGCCATGTGATGCAGACAAACCAAAAATCAAAGGTAAGTTCTGAAACTGTATTTGCGAATAGATACCATCAAGCCCAAGCATTTGAATTTGTTTGGCACCTGTGACTGCATCGCTGTAGTTGACATCAATTGTTGGATTGGTTTCGAAACTCTCACTTAAATTACAACATGCAGCTTTCAGCAATTCATGTTGTGTGATTGTTGTCGTATTTATAGGTGTGATGGTTGAAATTGATGTACTTTCTCTGCGCGATTTTATTTCCACTTCTTTTAAGTCAATAGACTTTTTCAGACGAATTTTTAAATCGTTATCAGGTATTGCATTTAATGTCATTGTATCGGTTTTAAAACCTACAAACTGACTGATGATGGTAAGTGGTGTTGTGCCTGTGTACTGTATTTGAAATTTTCCGTCAATATCTGTTACTGTATGTTGATCGGTTATTGGAATATATACACTAACACCGGGTAGTGTTTCACTGTTGTCTGATTTTACCACGCCTCTGATGATTATTTGGGCATGACTTTGTAATGATATTACAAGTAATATAATAAATGATATAGTTTTTTTCATTGAAATCTGATTAAAATTATTATTTGATAAATAAGCTAAATAAAAATAGCCTGAATCAAATAGATAATTTCGAAATCAGCAGGAGTAAGGGGGGGGAGGGAATTGTTTGTTCCTGAATTGAAAACTTAGGCAGGAACACAGAAAATATGTTTGTGTTCTCTAAGAGTTGAGGCAATTCAACAATGGCAGGTGTTGAAACCTGTACTTTATTTTCATGATTAGAAAGTTGGTTGGCATCAATCACTGATTTTGAAAACTGACAGCAATCTCTTTTAAAACTACACTCTTTATTTTCTTTGTTCGAACAGTGGCTGAATTGCTCAAGTGATACCATAGTTTTGTTCTTTTTGGAACAAACCATTTTAAATACAGTTACACCCGAAGCTGATGCCAGCACCGAAAAAATTAAAACAAATGAAAGAATGAAGCGTATGCCTTTTCTAAACATGACACAAAAATAGTAACAACTTTCTGAAATGGCAATGAATTGAGGTAAATATTACTTTCGCATTAAAATATACCATGCACTTTATCAGTGAAGAATTAGAAGATTATTGTAGCCAAAAAACCTCAAAAGGCAGTGATTTATTACAACAAATAGACAGAGAGACTAATGCCAAAGTTCTTAATCCCCGAATGCTTTCAGGACATTTGCAAGGTCGTTTGTTGTCAATGATCAGTAAAATGATAAAACCAACCCGAATTTTGGAAATTGGTACTTACACCGGATACTCTGCATTATGTTTGGCAGAAGGATTAGCTGAGGGCGGTAAAATTACTACGATTGAGAAAAATGCTGAGCTTGAAAGTATGATTCAGAAGAATTTGAGCCAAAGTGAATATTCAGATAAAATCGAATTACATATTGGAAATGCATTAAATATTATTCCGGAGTTAAAGGAGCAGTATCAATTAGTTTTTATTGATGCAGACAAAGAAAATTATCCTTTGTACTTTAAAATGATTTGGGATAAACTATCATCTGGTGGATTTGTGTTGGCAGATAATGTACTCTGGAGTGGAAAAGTAATTGAACCAACAATTACAGGGGATATTGATACAGAAAGAATAAAAATGTTTAACGAAAATGTGGTGAATATGCCCGATGTTGAATGTGTTTTGCTTCCTGTAAGAGATGGATTAATGCTAGTTAGAAAAAATAAGTAGAAAGTTTAATTAGAAATTCTCGCATTTGTTCAATATGAAAATATACAAAATGAAAAAGATAAGTTTTATTATTATGGTTTGCTTTTTCTGGAGCTGCACATGCTCTGTTGTTCGCGATGAGCCAACTGAAAATATTCAGAATGGTAATAGTTTAAAATCTAATTCTGATTCAGTACCTGAATATATTAAAGTTGATGCATCAGCAAAAATTAATGAGTCTGAATGGAAACCTGTAACAGGGGTGGTTAATGTGTCTATAAACCCTGATGGCAAGAAGAATTATGCCATCATGCTGACTGGTGATGGAATTACAGTTGCATTAACTTATAATGGAAAAGAACAGACGGGAAAGTATAAAACAGGTGAGGGGTTTAATGCATCGGTACTTGATGCAAAGTCTGCAGTACATAATTGTAATGAAGGCTATATTCAGTTTTCGGAATTTGATACCACAAAAAAAGTAATGTCAGGTAAATTCGGAATAACATGTATGGGAAACAAGGCCTCCGGAAATGGATATAACATTCAGGAAGCCTCGTTTAATAATCTTAAGTGGTGACTATTGCCCAACTGCAGAACAGATAACCGGACATTTCACTGTCGCAACAAAAGCTACAGGTGCATTTTGATCACCACTTCTGATTAAGGTGGTTTCGGAATGTGTGCCTTCAATCATTATGGTTACTGTTGAATCTTTTTCTCCGGTTTGACCAAAGTAACATACAATGCCATTTGCTCTGTTGTCTTTACAAAAAATTTCATCCAATGCACGTTTGCTGAAAAAGGCGCCTTTGTAAACTGTTTTATAGGTTGCTTTAAATTTATCAGATGCAGCCTTCCCATTATTTGTTGAAATCCATTCTCCACCGCCATCTTTTTCGTTTTTGTCATAACGTTCTTTGTCATCACATGCACAAGGCGGTGCATCTATGCCTACTGATGTGTTGTTTGCGACAGCATTGCTTACAAAGAATTTGTTGAATGCAAATACTGCATTAATTGCCAGCGATGCCAGCAAAATGTAACCTGATACTTTCATAATTTTTGATTTTAAAGTTATTTATGAATTAATTATATGGTAATGTAAATGAGAATTCTGTTTCCAAATGTGGTGTTGATTTTACATCCATGTCTCCATTATGCGATTTAATTATATCGTATGATAGGCTCAGGCCTAAGCCGGTTCCTTTACCAAGAGTTTTTGTAGTAAAGAAGGGTTCGTAAACACGAGGTAAATTTTCTTCATCAATACCCGGACCATTGTCTGAAATGGAAAGCCTTACTGAGTTTTGTATTTGACGTGTTTGAATCTTCATTATTGGTTTGTATGTCTTATCAACCATTAATTTTTCATTCATAGCATCAAAGGCATTGTTTAGTAAGTTCAGTAATACTGTTGTGATTTCCTGAAGATTTAATACAATACCTTTAAGCGACTGATCAAAGTCGTAGTGAATGTGACAATGGAAGTCAGGGTAATGTGAAATGAAAGAATGGTATGCAACACTGGTAAATTCACTGACTACTTTGTTAAGGTCTTCAATAGTTCTGCTATTGCTTTTTGGCTTTGCATGATTTGAGAAGTTGAGAATTATTTTATCTGCACGTAAAGAGTGCTGATATATCATTGCAAGATTATTCTTTAACTGCTCAAAATTTTCATCATGGTTGTTTTGAATTTTTTTGTCAATATCTGCAATTAATTCACTCGAAATTTTAGTGAAATTAATGACAAAATTTAATGGATTGCGTAGTTCATGTGCAATGCCACTTGACATACGCCCTAACGATGCCATTTTCTCATTGTGTATGAGTTGTTGCTGTACCTGTCTTAAACTATTTAATGCTTCTGACAACTCTCCATTTGCAATTCGTAATTCCGCCTCCCTTTTTTGTTTGTAATTATATCGCCTATACAATCCGAATGAAAGCCCCAATAACATAAAAATAGTTAATGCCAGCAGCCACTTTTGCAGTTGATCCGCTTTTTCTTTTTGAAATAAACTATCCAATTGTGCCTGTTTTTTTTCTGCTTCAATTTTTGCTTTTAAGGTATTGATTGCACGTTGATTTTCAGAATTATAAATTGAATCACGAAGTTGATAATGTTGTATGATATAATAATTTGCAGATTCAAAATTTTTCTCATCAGAATAAATTATTGCAAGTAGCTTATAAATATCTACCTTAAATCTTATAAAATTGAATTTTTCAGCAATTGACAATGCACGATTCAGGTTTATAAAAGCAGCTTCTTTTTTATTTGTTTCAATCAGTAATTTACTATATGGGATTAGTGCCATACAATATCCATAGGGGTCAATAATTGAATCCCATTTTGTCATTACCTTATCAAACAACTGTTCAGCTGCTACAAAGTTCTTTTGATTGGTGTAAAGACGAGCTAATGCCACATAACATTCATACTCTCTCTGATTGTTTGATAAAAGTTTACCTATTTTTAATGATTGTTGAAGAAAAATTTCTGCTTGTTTATAATTTTTTAATTCAAGATAACTTAAGCCTGTGAGATAGTATGTAGTAGAAAGGGAACTATCATTCGATGTCTTCTGATATAGTTCTGTTGCTAGTTTAATGTTTGGTAATGCATCAGGAAACTGACCTTGCAGATAGTAAACAAGTCCGATTTGCAGATAGATGTCGGCTTCACCATCAAGATTGTCAACACTTTTGTAGTATTTCAGGGCTCTGTAAAAATAATCTAATGCTTTAGCATCGTTCGCGATTCTGAGATAATATTTTCCGGTCAGCACATCGCTTTTAGCTACCAACTCAAGATCGCCTTTAGCTTCACCAAGATTGCGCAACGTGTCAGACCACATAATTGCAGAATCAGAAACCTCATCGTCAACTAAATAATGGTGAATAATTGAAGTTACATAGTCTGCAGCTTGAGCGCTATGTGTATCTCTTAAATACAGATTAATTTTTTTATTTAAATCGTCTGCTGAGGCAAATTGTGGATAAAGCAGTAATAATGCCAAAAAAAATCTAAGAGTTTTTATACTCAGATTGATAGCATAAATGCATTTTTTCTTCTTAGGCATACCTGGCAGGGTTGTCCCCAAAGATAAATACTTATTTTACATTAAAATCAAAAATTGTACAAAATGTCAATCTTTTACTACAAGACGATATCCGTTGCCATGAACATTCAATAATTCAATGTTTTGGTCGTCTTTCAGATACTTCCTGATTTTGGTAATAAACACGTCCATACTTCGAGCTGTAAAGTAATTGTCGTCATTCCATATCTTGCGTAAAGCTACTTCACGCGGTAGGATGTCATTTAGATAAACACATAATAAAGCAAGTAAAGCTGCTTCTTTAGGAGAAAGTTTTTCTTCTTTTCCAAATCCCTGAATTGTTCGGAGTCTGCTGTTAAATTTGAAGCCTCCTATAACAAATTCTACCTGCTCGTTAACTGCTTTTACGATTGTCTCACTTCTGTTGAGTAATGCTTTAATTTTGAATAACAGAATTTCTGAGTCGAAAGGTTTCGTAATGTAATCATCGGCACCAATCTTAAAACCTCTTATCATGTCCACTTTCATTGACTTGGCAGTTAAGAAAATGATTGGCACATTACTGTCTTTGGCTTTAATATTTTCGGCCAATGCAAAGCCATCCATTACAGGCATCATTACATCAAGAATGCATAGATTGAATTTGCCTTTTTCAAATTTTTCAAGAGCTTGCCTGCCGTCTCTATACAGGTGAACATCAAATTCGTGTAAAGAAAGATAGTCTTTAAGAACCAAGCCGAAGTTGGTGTCATCTTCAGCTATCATAATTTTGGTTTTTCCAGTTAGTATTGACATGTTATGTTTTGTTGTTGTGTTCTATTTATTAATTATGTTTTCTTTTTGCTTTACGCAGATTTAATGGTAATAGAAATTCCATAGTTGTTCCTACGTCTTTTATACTTTTTAAAACTTTAATTTCTCCATGATGTGCCAATGCAATAGCTTTTACAATTGACAACCCGATACCATAACCTTTAACATCATGTATGTTACCGGTTCCGGCCCGATAAAATTTTTCAAAAATATTTTTCTGAACCTCACGGCTCATACCGATTCCATTATCAGAAATAAGTATGCGAATGTTATTTTGAATATTTTCCGTATTGATAGAGATGATTGGATTTTCAGGGGTGTATTTTATGGCATTGTCAAGCAGGTTGATTATTGAATTAAAAATAAAATCATAGTCGCCTAGCATTTGATGTTGTGCTGCATTTAAATTGGTTTCGATTTTGCCTCCTTTTACTTCTACCTGCAGTTTTATCTGTTCAATGGCCTTTTGTATCATTTCGTGAATATCAAATTCTACCAGATTAAGATTGATATGCTTTCGGTCAAATAATGCAAGTTGCAGAATATTTTCTACATGTTTGTGCATTCTTTGATTTTCTTCTTTAATAATATTCATGTAACGATGTACACTTTCCGTATTTTTTGAAATAGCAGGACTGTTCACAGCATCGGTAGCTAATGAGATTGTCGCAATAGGTGTCTTGAATTCATGAGTCATGTTATTGATAAAGTCATTTTTAATATCAGACAGTTTTTTCTGGCGGAAAATAGTATAGATTGTATAGCTGAATCCAAATAGCATTACTAAAATAAATAATGATGAACTAATAAGCATGACCCACATAGTAGAAAGTACATACGAAAAACCTTGAGGAAAATTTAGCGAAAGTAAAATAGGTTTGGCAAGTAAGTCGTTAGGGAATAAATCTGTTTTATAACGACTTTTCAGGAGTGCAATTTTGTTTTCAGGTGCATTGGTTGACATGATTTTATTTTCACCAACATTGATGACACCAAATTGATATGGAGTTGTTATTCCCCGGTTTGAAAGTTCTGTTTTTAAAATTGAATCAAGCTGAAAGGGTTTAATTCTGTCTTCAATTGTTTTTTCATCTGTAATAAATTCAAAAGCCAGATTTTGCATCACTTTATTCCAATTGTTGATTTTAGCTTCAATCTTTGCACGTTGTTTTTCTAAAACATCCGCTTTAAGCGATAAAAATTTAACAGCATTATGCGTATTGGATTTTGAAGAATCATCTAACGTTATTTCCTGACGATTATGTCTTATAGTGATTTTTCTGCCACCACTATATTTTATTTCCATTTTAATAAAATCATTTTTGTAATCTTCCTGATTATAAAAGTCGGGAGGTAGTGGCGGTTCAATAGGAGGTGTGGGTCGAATTGAATTTTCCGGTGAAAGTTTATTTGCAATTGAGTCTTCTGTTGTGGAATCCAGACCTTCCCATTCTTGATCCAGCATTTTACGCTCTCTGAAAAGCGAAAAGATTGAATCGTTATTCATGGTTACAAAACTATTGCTGAAAATATTAAATGCTTCTTTTTTTTCCAGTTTAATTGCTACTGAAGTCAAAGCATCGTTTACCCTCTGATTGAATTGTTGTTCTTTAAGATGATAGTCGTGCAAAATCCAATTCACCTGCATGGCAATAATACCAATGAGAGCAACAGCCATGCATGTAGAGAGAATGATGATTTTGTTCTTATTCATTACATGCAAATTTAAAATTCTTTAACACAGCTTAAAGTTGTTTAACTTAATTTAACCCACCTTAACTAATTCTGGCTATTGAGTGGTTCCTGTGTTTTGAGATTTAGTTTTTCAGTAAAAGAATAAATTTTAAATAGGATCTACATCTATTTGCAAAACAATATTTTTAGACACCGGGTTTATCTTATAACGATCTATTGCGGAAAGCATCATCTGCCTTGTGTCATTTAATTTAGCCTGACGCGGAAATTTTATCAGTAAAGTTCTGATATAAAAGTTTTTTATTCTTGAAATAGGAGGTGTGACAGGGCCAAGTATAGATGGTATATGTTTTTTAAGTTCTGTAGTCAAAAGGTTTACGGCCTGTGCTGTTTTTGATTCATCACGACCCTTAACGGTAATTTCTAAAAGTCTGCTAAACGGTGGGTAGTTGAATTTCTTGCGTTCAGATAACTCAAAATCAATGAAAGATTTGAAGTCGTTTTTAACTACAAATTCGAGTATAGAATGCCCTGGGTTATAAGATTGAATGATTACTTTTCCTTGCTCTTTTTTTCTTCCGGCACGACCACTTACCTGCATCAACATTTGAAAACTCCGCTCATACGCTCTGAAATCTGGAAAGTTTATAAGGTTGTCCGCATTTAAGATACCAACCAAACTAACATTATCGAAGTCTAATCCCTTTGTAACCATTTGTGTTCCTACTAAAATATCTGTCTCACCGGTTTCAAAGCGACTGATGATTTCACTGTAGGCATGCTTACCTCTTGTGCTGTCAAGGTCTAAACGTGCAATGTTATGTTCCGGAAAAAATATCTGCAACTCATCTTCAATTTTCTCAGTGCCAAATCCGTACTGACGGATATCTGTTTCTCCACAAGACTTACATTTAGATGGCGGTTGTTGTGTGAAACCACAATAATGACAACGTAACAGATCGGCTTTTTTATAATAGGTTAAAGCTACATCACAATGCTGACAATGGGGAACCCAATTGCATTGATGACATTGCAGAATAGGAGCAAAGCCACGTCTGTTTTGAAATAGAATGATTTGTTTTCCTTTATCTAATTCTTCTTTTATGGCATTAACCAACATTGGTGAAAAATGTGATTTCATCTGCCGTTTAAAAGTGAGTTCTTTAATATTCACCAATTGAATTTGTGGTGGTGCAATATCTGCATGTCTTGCAAACAGTTCTACCAAGCCATATTTTCCGGTGATGGCATTGTTGTAAGTTTCAATTGATGGGGTTGCGCTGCCTAAAAGTACATTGGCCTCAAAAAGTTTAGCTAATACAATTGCTGTGTCGCGTGCATGATAGCGTGGTGAAGGATCAAATTGTTTGTAGGATGATTCATGCTCTTCATCCACAATTACAAGACCTAATTTATGGAAGGGTAGAAATACAGATGAACGTGCTCCAATTACTACAAATGGCTCTGAATTTGTAAAGCCATTTTCTATCATTCTTGTATAGACAGATGCCCTTTCATTATCACTGAATCGTGAATGGTAAACCATCAGTTTATTGCCGAAATGTTTTTCAAGTCTTGTAATGATTTGCGTTGTCAAAGCAATTTCAGGAAGAAGGTAAAGTGCTTGCTTGCCATTTTTAAGACATTCGTCAATAAGTCTTATGTACAACTCGGTTTTGCCCGATGAGGTTACTCCATGCAGCAGTGTTACAGGTTTTTCTGTAAAAGATTTAGTGATTTCTTTTAATGCAGTTGATTGTGCTTCGCTAAGTTCATAGAAATCTTTATTGAAAAATGACTTTGAGCCTGTTGCTCTTTCAATAAGAATTTCAATCAACCCTTTTCTTACTAATTGTTTTAATGCTGCTGCAGTTGCTCCTGATTTATGGAGAAGCACTTTTTGTGGAACCTTGCCTTCATTATAATTTTTTTCTAATTGCATTAATTGCATCAAAACATCTAACTGTCTTGGTGCTTTTTTTTCGAGATGGTCAAATTGTTTTTTCAGAAAATCCTGATCATTAGTTTGTGCTGTCCTCCTGATAAAGTTAGCCATTGGCATTTTAAAATCTTCACCAATGTTTTCTACGGATAATACAAGTTTTTTCTGAAGTAATGTTTTAACAACAGGAAATACATGTTTGCGGTCAAGAATACGTGATATTTCTTTCAGGCTTAATTCTTTTACAGAATGTAAAGCTTCCAATACCAAAAACTCATCATCAGTCAGATATTCACTTCCGGTTTCTTTTTCGGTATTAAGTACAATTTTTGTTTCACTGCTCAAACGTAATTCTGCCGGTAGTGCTGCTTGCATGACATCGCCCCAAAAACACAAATAATAACTGTGAACCCATTGCCACAGTGCAACCTGCTTCTCTGTAACAACTGGTATTTCATCAATTACTGAAAGGATAGGCTTGACTTCGTAATCTTCAGGTTTTGCCACAGAAGTTTCTAAAACTATAGCTGCATAAATTTTCTGACTTCCAAATTGTACCAATACTCTTTTCCCAATTTCTATCTGAGAAATTAATGCATCTGCTACTGAATAGGTAAATAAATTCGGTAGTGGTAGTGGCACTACTACTTTAATATAAAATCCACTGCTGCTTTTCTCTGTCATTCTCTGAAACGTATCCAACCCTTACGATGAAAAATGTACAATTGAATAACAACTATAAGCACCATCACAGCAATGACACCCACATAACCATAGGGGGAATACAATTCAGGCATATTCATTGGCAGACGTTCTCCTGTTTCTGGATTTGCAAGTTGAAAGTTCATGCCATACAGGCCAACAATAAATGTTAATGGGATAAAAATTGTTGAAATGATAGTGAGTACTTTCATCACCTGATTAAGTTTATGACTAACGCTTGAGAGATATACATCCATTAAACTTGCAGTAACCTCTTTATAGCTCTCAACAATATCAAGTATCTGAATGCAATGGTCGTAAGAATCTCTGAAAAATAATTTTGTTTCTTCAGGCACTTCGTCAAATGATGAACGTAAAATGTCGTTTATTTTATCTCTCTCAGGCCAAATAGCTCTTCTGAATACTATCAGTTCCCTTTTTATTTGAAGTATTCTGTTCATTGAATCCTGAGAAGGATTGCTTAGTAATTCATCTTCCAAATCATCTAACTTAAGTCCAATTTTTTCAAGTGCGGGATAGTAATGGTCAATAACTGCATCCATTAATGCATAGGCCAAGTAACCGGGACGATATGTTCGCATATTGCCTTTTCCGTTCCTCAATCTTAGTCGAATTGGATCAAAAAAGTCCTGATATTTTTCCTGAATGGTTATGACAAAATTTTTTCCTAGAATTAAACTTAACTGATCGTTATTAAGTGTTTCATCAGTCATGCTAAGCAGTCTGCTCACAAAAAATAAGTGACCTTCATATTCATCAACCTTTGGTCGTTGATATACATTAAAGACATCTTCCAGTTCCAATCTATGTAATTGAAAAAGTGCAGTCAGGTTTTCATAAAAGGTTTTATCTCCAAATCCGGCAACATGCAGCCAAAGTGTTTTTTCACCTAAATTTTGATAAGCAGTTTTTAATTGATCGAATTGAGTAACATCAATCTCCTGAAAAGAATCTTTGTCATAGATAAAACAAAGTGCCTTAGGTGTTAAAGCATCTGATGGTATCGAAAAACTTCCGGGTTGTGCACCTGGATGTGTAGTTTTTTTACGGCTGAGTTTTACACTTAGCCTTCTGATCTTTGCCATTATTAAATAAATGAGGTTGTCAAAAATAGCGATAAATTTGCCGGCTGAAGAAAGGTATTTTATGCAAAAGTGGTTTCAGTCGTGGTTCGATTCGCCTTACTATCATATTCTGTACAAGGATAGGGATAATCAGGAAGCAGAATATTTTATGGATAATCTTTTGGAACAAATCCATTTACCGGTAAAGTCAAGTGTTTTAGATATTGCATGTGGTAAAGGCCGCCACAGTTTATTCCTTGCCGACAAAGGTTATCATGTTACCGGTATTGATTTGTCGGAGCAAAGTATTGCATATTGTAAACAGTTTGAAAGACAAAGTCTTGAATTCTATGTACATGATATGCGTGAAATTTTCAGAACCAATTGTTATGATGTTGCACTGAATCTATTTACCAGTTTTGGATATTTCAATTCAGATCACGACAATCGTTTAGCTTTAAGAACAGCTTCATTGGCATTGAAACCTGGGGGATATTTTATTCTTGATTTTTTTAATCCTGACTTTATCAAAAACACTTCACAACAACACATAAAACAAGTAGATGGTATTGATTTCAGCATAAATAAGCACTCTGATGGGAATACCATAGAGAAAACGATTCAGTTTAGTGATTCAGGAAAGAGTTTTAAGTTTACTGAGTCTGTGCAGATTATTTCAAAACACACATTTCTTAAACACTTTGAACGGGTAGGCTTGGTAACAAGACATATCTTTGGCGATTATTCTTTGAGACCTTTTGAAGAAGATAGCAGTGAACGAATGATTTTTATAACTCAAAAACCGCAATGACGGCATTTATTATTTTATTCCTGCTGATTACAGGTGGAGGACTGCTTTATTTCTTATTGAATAAAAGCAACGATTCATTGCTGAAACTCTCTCTGGCATTTTCAGGTGCATATTTGTTTGGAATTACCATTACACATTTAGTTCCTGAAGTTTTTAGTCAGGGCGATAAATCCATTGGCATTTATGTAATGACAGGTTTTTTATTTCAGATTATTCTTGAATATTTTTCAAAGGGGATTGAGCATGGGCATATTCATTTACATGAGCATAAACAACATGCAGTGTTTCCGGTATCAATGATGATTAGTTTATGTATTCATGCATTTTTTGAAGGTGTACCAATGGCTGATAATCAACAGCGCCAGTCGCTCATGATGGGAATTGCTATGCACCATATTCCGGTTGCATTTGCACTGATGAGTATGCTTATGCAGTCAGGTGTTTCTAAGACAGTTTCTGTTTTTTCATTAGTCGTATTTGCCGCAATGTCACCTGTAGGTGCATTCTTTGGTATTTATCTTGGGGATACGCTGATGACTGAGTGGTTTAGTAAAATTATGGCAATTGTAATTGGGATTTTTCTGCATATCAGCACAACCATTTTGTTCGAAAGTGATAGTAACCATCGTTTTAATTTTATTAAAATGGCAGTAATACTTGCCGGAGTTGGTCTTTCACTGATGGTTTAAAATAAAATCCTCTTGCAATTTCTTACAAGAGGATTCACCACTAAAATAAACCAAATTAAATTATGAAATTTTTATTTCGCGCAACGGCTTTGGCCTTGCTTCGTCCTTTTTAGGAATTACTAAGGTCATCACACCGTTGTCATAAGCTGCGGAAATTTTTTCTCTATCAGCAGTTTCAGGCAGTGTGAAAGTGCGCTTAAAGCTTGAGTACGAAAATTCTTTGTGTGTGTACTTCTCGTTTTGTGTTGCTTGTTCTTCTTTCTTCTCTGCACTGATGTTCAACATATCATTTTCAATGTTAATCTTGAAATCATCCTTGCTCAATCCGGGAGCTGCAAGTTCAAGCTTAAATTCATGATCAGATTCCTTTACGTTTACAGAAGGGCTGAATGATTTAGTGATGTTGTTGCTAACCACACCATCAAAGAAGTCGTTGAACAAATCACTGAACATTGGTGAGCGGTCCATCATTCTTGATGCCGGTTCGTTTTTAAATTTAATGAGTGTCATTTTGTTTTTGTTTTAATTGTTAATGTATGCAGCATACATCAAATTCAATTCCATTACCTTTTTTATGACAATATCGGCATAATTGAGTGATTTTGTAAGTCAGATTGTCTATATAATGCAGTAACTGACGACAATTTTTCCGATTTATTGAATAGTGTAATGTTTTTTACTGTGTATTAATTCTCAACTGATAATGTACTTTGCTGAAAATTTTCTAAAGTTTGTTAATTGTTTCAATTGAAAACAATCAATTCATAAAATAGAATCATATTTTTGTTCCTTTTATTTCTTTTGATTAATTTATGAAAGCATCACGATTTATTTTAATAGTATTAATCATTGCAGGATTAATTGCTGTTAAGTTGATATTTTTCCCGGGCACCAAATCTTCAAAGTTTGGTGGCAAAGCAAATGCAGCAGCAGTTCCTGTTACAGGGTTTATTGCCCGTTCGCAACCTCTTGAAAGTAATTTAAAGGCAAATGGAACAATCAATGCTTATGAGCAGACTGACTTACGAGCAGAGATTTCAGGACGCATTGTTGCAATATTGTTTAAAGATGATCAACCGGTCAAGAAGGGTCAACTGCTGATACAGATTTATAATGATGATTTGAAAGCGAATCTTTCAAAGAGTACAGCGGTTTTAAAGCAAACACAGGACAGGTTAAAACGGCAGGAAAAACTATTAGAAATAGGAGGGGTTAGCACTGAAGAGGTAGAAGAAACACAAACCGAAGCTGCTACTCAGAAGGCTGAAATAGATTATTTGAATTTTCAGATTGCCAAGACAGAAATTTATGCGCCATTTGATGGCATTGTAGGAATCAGAGACATCAGTATAGGCAACTACGTAAATTCGTCAACCGTTATTGCTACAGTTTATCAGGTTAACCCACTTAAAATTGATTTTACAGTTCCCGAGAAGTATCTTCCTTATATCAGTAAAGGAATGAAAATCAGATTTACTACGGATGTGAATAAAAAGGAATACGAAGGTGAAATTTCAGCAATTAACCCAATGATTGATCCGTCAACAAGGATGGTTCGTCTGCGGGCTTACACATCAAACAGTGACCATTCATTAACACCGGGTTCTTTTGCACACATTCAGGTTGATTTTAAAATCACTGAAAATGCAATATTGATACCTACTCAGTCTGTAATTCCAATTTTAAAAGGCAAGAAAGTTTTCATTAGTAAAAATGGCAAGGCAGACGAAAAAATAATTGAGACAGGTGAGCGAACAGCAGATATGATAGAAGTTACTTCAGGTTTGACTGCCGGTGATACGGTGTTGACAACAGGAATTTTGCAGGTTAGAAAAGGAAGCGATGTTAAATTCAGTGAGGTAAAATAGGTTTATGGATCTGAGTGAGATAAGTGTAAAACGCCCCGTTCTTGCTATAGTTATGTCGTTGGTGATACTGTTATTCGGTGTCATCAGTTATACTTTTCTTGGTGTCAGAGAGTATCCATCTATTGACCCACCAATTATTAATGTAAGAACATCGTATCCCGGTGCTAATGCCGATATTATTGAGTCGCAGATAACAGAACCACTTGAAAAAGTCATAAACGGTATTCAGGGCATTCGTTCAATTTCTTCAACTAGCAGTCAGGGAACAAGTAATATTACTGTTGAGTTTAATCTGAATTCTGATCTCGAAGCAGCAGCCAATGACGTAAGAGATAAAGTTTCTCAAGCTGTTCGTACTTTGCCACGTGACATTGATGGATTACCGGTTGTTACTAAATCTGATGCTAATGCCGATGCCATCATTTCGCTTACCGTTCAGAGTAATACCCGGAATACTCTTGACTTAAGTGACTATGCAGAGAATGTTATCGGTCAGCAATTAATTACAATTCCAGGTGTTAGCACCTTGCAGATTTGGGGACAGCGTAAATACGCTATGCGTTTAAGAATTTATCCTGATAAACTTGCTGCGTATAAACTTACCGTTCAGGATATTCAAAATGCATTGAATAGGGAGAATGTGGAATTGCCTGCAGGAAAAATAGCAGGTGATAATACTGAACTTGTTGTACGGACTACAGGACAGCTTCACAGCGAAGACGATTTCAATAATATGATTATCTTTAATGATGGCGATCAACTTATTCGGTTTAAAGATGTAGGTCTTGCAGAATTAGGGCCGGAGAATGAAGAAACTATTCTAAGGGAATCAGGCATTCCGATGGTGGGTATTGCTCTTGTGCCACAACCAGGAAGTAATTACATTGAAATTGCTGATGAATTTTATAAAAGGTTGGAAAAAATAAAAGTTGATTTGCCTTCTGATATTAAAATTGGTATTGCACTCGACAACACAACTTTTGTAAAGAAGTCAATTACCGAGGTGGAAGAGACACTTTTAATTGCCATTACGCTTGTTGTAATCATTATCTATTTGTTTTTCCGTGACTGGCTTGTGGCCATTCGTCCATTGATAGATATTCCAGTCTCGTTGGTTGGAGCCATGTTTATTATGTACATAGCTGGATTTTCAATTAATGTGCTAACGCTTTTAGCGATAGTGCTTGCAACCGGATTGGTGGTAGATGATGGAATTGTTGTTACAGAAAATATTTATAAAAAAATTGAAGCAGGACTTTCACCCAACAAAGCCGCAATTGAAGGAACAAAAGAAATATTTTTTGCAGTTGTCAGTACCTCAGTAACGTTAGCAGCAGTATTTCTACCTGTAGTTTTTATGGAAGGATTCGTTGGGCGACTCTTCAGGGAGTTTGGTGTGGTCATTGCAGGTGCAGTACTTATTTCAGCATTTGTTTCATTAACCTTAACACCAATGTTAAATGCGCGTTTGGTGAGAAAGGATAAAAAGCATTCTAAATTTTATGAAAAGACAGAGCCGTTTTTTCAACGGATGAATCAGGCTTATGAAAATTCTCTTAAGTGGTTCATGGAAGCAAGATGGCGTGCATGGACAATTTTAGGATCAGCCGTTGCTTTGATTTTTATTTTAGGAAGGAGTTTGCCAAGTGAACTTTCACCTTTAGAAGACAGAAACTGGCTGCGACTTTTAATTACAGCACCGGAAGGAGCGTCTTATGAATATACAGATAATTTTATCGTGAAAATTTCTGATGTTATTGAAGATTCTATACCGGAGAAAAACGGATTGCTAACAGTAACTGCACCGGGTTTTACTGGTGCAGGAGCAGTAAATTCAGGCTTTGCCCGAATAGTACTTACAACACCAGATAAACGTGAACGTTCGCAACAAGAAATTGCAGATCAACTTTCGGGAATTACACGCAAGATGACTGATGCAAGAGTATTTGTTCTGCAGGAACAGTCATTGTCGGCAGGAGGATCACGTAGTGCATTACCAGTTCAGTTTGTTCTCCAAAATCAGGAATTCGATAAGCTAAGAGAGGTTGTGCCTGCATTTTTAGATAAAGCAAATAAAAGTCCTGTATTTCAGGGTGTGGATGTCAACCTGAAATTCAACAAGCCAGAATTAAATGTTTCTATTGACAGAGCAAAGGCAAATGCATTAGGGGTATCTGTTGATGACATTGCACAAACACTTCAATTAGCTTTCAGCGGACAGCGATTTGGATATTTTATCATGCAGGGCAAGCAGTATCAGGTCATCGGTCAGGTAGATCGTGAAAATCGTGATGTGCCTTATGACCTTTCAAAACTTTATGTAAAAACAAACAGTGGAGGTCTTGTTCAGCTTGACAATTTAATTGAAATAAAAGAAATCAGTAGTCCACCACAGTTATATCATTTTAATCGTTATCAATCTGCCACCATATCAGCAGGGCTTGCACCGGGTTACACAATTGGTGATGGAATAAATGAAATGAAACATATTGGCGATAGTTTACTTGATGAAAGTTTTTCGACCGATTTAACAGGTCCTTCACGCGATTTTGCAGAGAGCAGTTCAAATGTTTGGTTTGCATTTGTACTTGCAATTATTTTAATCTATTTGGTGTTGGCAGCACAGTTCGAAAGTTTTGTTGACCCATTTATTATCATGATTACAGTTCCACTTGCAATTTGTGGTGCATTGATTTCACTTTGGTATTTTAATCAGACATTAAATATTTTCAGTCAGATTGGTATCATTATGCTCATTGGCCTTGTTACAAAAAATGGAATTCTAATTGTTGAGTTTATTAATCAACTACGTGAAAAAGGAGTAGAACGATCTGAAGCAATTATTCATGGTTCTGTATCACGTTTCCGGCCAATTTTAATGACAAGTCTTGCTACCTCATTAGGAGCGCTGCCCATTGCATTAGCTTTAGGAGCGGGAGCAAAGAGTCGTATGTCAATGGGAATTGTAATTGTTGGTGGAGTACTTTTCTCTCTGATATTTACTTTGTATATTATTCCGGCAATGTATTCTGTTTTTTCACGAAAAAAAGAAATGGTAAGTTATGATTAAGGTACGATTAACAGTATTGATTTGTTTTTTCTTTGTACAGGCACAATGTCAACAGGTGTTTACACTGCAACAGGCAATTGAAAAGGCCCTCAATGATAATTTTTCAATCCGTATTGCCCGAAATCAGAGTGAAATTCTAAACAACAATGCAACATTAGGTAATGCAGGAATGTTGCCTCAGGTAAATTTGAATGGTAGCTATGTTAAGGCAAATAACAATGTGGTGCAGGAATTGAGTAATGGCACATCTACAGAGAAACAAAATGCAGGTCAGTCAACAATTGCAGGTAGTGCAGTTTTGGAATGGGTCTTATTTGATGGACTTACTATGTTTTCGGAGTATAATAAAAATTCAGCACTCTCAAAACAAGGAAAAGAGCAACTGAAGGCAAACATTGAAGATGTTATTGAGAATGTAAGTAAATCATATTTTACTGTAGTTAAAGAAAAGTTGTTGTTGTCGAGCATTAATGAAACCTTGAAATTTTATGCAGACAGACTTCAGATTGCAGATAGTAAATATAAAATTGGTTCAGCCTCTAAACTGGATTATTTACAGTCAAAAGTTGATTACAATGCAATGTTATCGCAGAAGTTGAATAAGGAAACAGACGTAAATAATGCAATGGTTGAGTTAAACCGTTTGTTACAATATTCTGCTGATACTTTATTGCAAACTGAAGATACAATCACTTTTGTAACTATGCCTGCAATGAATGATTTGATAACCGGACTTCAACAGAACACTGCAATGCAAGTGAGCAAACTGAATGTAGAAGTAAATCGTTTACAGTTAAATTCAATAAAGGGATTACGTTTGCCTGTAATTACAGGTCTTGCAGGGTATTATTATAATGAAAACCGCAACGATGCAGGATTGTTTTCTTTGAACAGAACTAATGGACCACAGTTTGGAATCACGGCACGTTATAATTTGTTTAACGGTTTCAATAATTCAAGACAAATCAGTAATACAAAATTGAATTATATCAATTCGCAAATTGAATTTCAGCAAACACGAACCAACCAAATTGCTGATTTAAATAATACATGGAATGCATTTCAAAAATCTCAGGAGATACTTAATTTAGAAACTGAGAATACTGCTGCTGCCCGTGAAAATGCAAGTGTGTATCTTGCCAGTTATCGTCTTGGTAGTGCAAATCTTTTGCAATTAAATCAATCACAAGAAAGTTTATATGATGCCTTAGTGCGGTTGGTTAATGCACAGTATGTTAACAAAACTACTGAAATACATTTACTGCGTTTGGCAGGCAAATTAATTAAATAGAGAAAATTTAATCAGGCTTCTTAGCAATTACTGTATAGAAGGTCGGGTTAAAAGCTTCAAAAATTCCAATACCGCCTTTAATATTTGTAGGAAAAACTGCTGGCGAACCAAAAGGACTGCCACTACTTCCTGCCTGTGATTCTGCCTGACGCCAAAACTTATAGCTATCTTCTGTTATTGTGCAGAATTTTACCATAATGGTATCACCGGCTTTAAAGAATCCTGCTTCTTCATTCTCATCTTCAACCGCTGTACTGTTAGGCAAATGTCCCCGGTTATATGCAAAATCAAATCCTTTTCCATTAATAAATTTATCTTCAAACACCGAGCCTGATGGTGCAATAAACATTTTATCTTTATTTAATCGTTTGGCAAACCACCGATAGCAATTACCTAATGTGTCAGGATCTTTTAAATGTGCCCATACATAACCTAATGAATCTTTCCCTTCCTGAATTTTAAACCATACACTGTCTAATGGTACGGCAGGAAGCATTTTAGTTTCAGCAGTAAGTAATTCATTGTCGGGTGTAATGATGCGTAACGAATAGCTTTTACCTGTTTGCCCAATAATTTTTGGTGAAAAATAAAAATAGCCTATTGATGGGTCAACCTGTAGTAGTGTATCAGTAATATCACCATCAGAGATAACAATGGAAGCATTTTTAACCATGTATTGTTGCAGTGCTGCGGAATCAACTGGCGAAAAATAATCTGCTGTTTTAGAAAGCATGACATAGGCTGGTAACCCATTTTCAATATAACCTTCTACAACATATTGTTGTTTTTGTTTTGGGAGATTAACTGTAATATCTTTTTCGCAAGAGATGAATAAATTTGTTGCAGAAAAAATTAATAGAAATGATTTTATAAGATTTATTTTCATCGCCATCAGAATTTAAAATTATAAGTAACAGAAGGAATAATTGGAAACAGCGAAACTTGTTTTGCCTGAATTTTAAATTCACCTGTTTCTTTATCAACTTCATTATTAAAATAAATAAAATAGGGGTTCATTCTGCTGTAAACATTGTAGATGCTAAAATTCCAACTTGATTCAAAGCGTTTTGTCTTTTTCTTGATATAGGTTGCAGATAAATCTAAACGATGATAGGCTGCCATTCTGTAAGAATTTCTGTCGCCATAAACATCATATATCTGTCCGTTTGACATATTGGGTAATCCACTTGATACAACACCTTGTAAATCTAAAGGACCAAACATAAAATATCTTGAAACAGGCAGAGTAGTGGCATTACCTGTTGCATAAACCCAAGTCAAACCAAATGTCCAACGTTTGCTTGCATTATAAGACACCACAACAGAAATATCATGTCGCCTGTCATACTTTGCCGGAAATGTTTTTCCATTCATAATATCAGGAAATTTTCTATCTGTATAGCTAAGTGTGTAACCAACCCATCCATTTAGTTTTCCTTTTGCTTTTTTGATAAAGAATTCAGCACCATAACTCCATCCTTTACCAAATACAAAATTATTATCGGTATTATTTTTCACATCATCATCAGCCTGTGCACCTTCACGATACTCAATTTGATTGCGCATGGTTTTGTAATAAACTTCTACAGATGTTTCAAACATATTTTGATGAAAGTTTCTGAAATATCCTGCGGCATACAGTCTTCCGTCTTGTGGTTTTACTCTGTCGCTGCTGGGTACCCAAACATCTGTAGGCAGCGTAACAGAAGTAAACGATGCCAAGTGCACATATTGATAGTTTTGTGTGAATGATGCTTTTATGGAAGAGTTTTTATCTAACGAAAATTTAGCTGAAATGCGAGGCTCAAGTCCGTGATAGAAACCAACAGTTTCGTTTGTTTTATAGTAAATAGTATCAATAGTTTCATTGTCTTCGTTTTTAACATAGCGTGTAAAAGGCCCTGTAAAATCGAAAAGTGAATAACGTAAGCCAGCACTTACAGAAAATTTATCACTAATTGTCCAGTCATCATTAATGTAGGCAGCAGCTTCATGTGCATAGAGTCTGTTTACTCCACCCAAATCAAATTCTGTTGAATCCTGACTGGCCTCTGCACTTGTAGGAGTAAAGCGATGGTAGGTGTAGTTTACACCAAACTTAACATTGTGTGTGATAATAGGAAACCAGCTAAAGTCAATTTTTGCATTATAATCTCTGATGCCTGAAAAAATATTGAAACTAAAACTTTCCTGTTTTGCATTGAAAGCAAAGTTATAATCAGAAAAAATAATTGAGGTGTTTACAAATAACTTGTCACTGAATAAATGATTCCAGCGTAATACGGCAGTAGCATTTCCCCACGGGATTCTGAACTTAAATCCTGTATCGGCACTTTTGAAGTTAAACACATCTCTGCCAAAGTAGCCGCTTAAAAAAAGTCTGTCTTTATCTGAAAGCTGATAGTTTATTTTAGCATTCAAATCATAGAAGTAATAGGTGTTGTTAGCAGCATTGGAACCTTTTTTTACAAACGGTGGACGTTGAAACAGATCAATAAATGTACGCCTTCCTGATACAATGAATGATGATTTATCTTTTTGAATCGGGCCTTGCAATGTAAGTCGTGAGGCAATGGGTCCTAATCCACCTTCCGCTTTAAACTCTTTGTTGTTTCCTTCTTTAAGCGAAATGTCTAATACAGATGCAAGTCGCCCGCCATAGTTTGCAGGCATGCCACCTTTAATCAATGAAACGTTATTGATGGCATCGGAATTAAATACCGAAAAAAAACCAAATAAATGTGAGGCATTATAAACTAATGCTTCATCCAATAATATTAAATTTTGATCGGGGCCACCACCGCGAACATAAAAACCTGTGTTCCCCTCACCGGCAGATTGCACTCCGGGCAGCAGTTGAATAGTTTTTAAAATATCCACTTCACCCATAAATGCAGGCAGTGTTTTTATCTGCTCCACATCAAGTTGAACTGTACCCATTTGCGTGCTGTTAACATTCTGATCTTCTTTCTTGGCAGTGATAACTACTTCTTGCGTTTCAATGTATTTGTTGTGCAGATTCACGTTTACTTTGACATCTTTAACAATAAGCATTCGTTGCTGAAAATCGTTATATCCTACAAAAGAGCTCATCAGTGTAACACTATCAGAGGCATCAACGGTAATTGCATAGTAGCCATAAGTGTTAGTCTGAACACCTTTCATCGTTTCACGCAGATATACATTAGCTCCAATTAATGCTTCGCCTGTAGAGGCATCTTTAACATAACCGCTAATAGTAAACCGTTTTACTTTGTCCTGAGCGTTTAAGATTTGAATTTGTAGAAAAAGAAGTAAAAAGAGCGAATATTTTCTGATCATAAATTGATTATACGGGGTTGCAAACTTATCATTTCATTCTTAAATTCAGATTCAAATACTTAAAATGTTAACATATATTTTTAATCTGAAATAAATATTGTAAAAAAACCTTTTATTGTAAATTTGTTGATAATTGTATTGCCCCTCATTATCTAAACAGAATATTTTATTTAAAATTGTTGACCAATAAAATAGTAATGAAAAAACCACATATTTCACTCTTAGTATTTTTATTATTTATTCTTCAGGGTGCATTCGCTCAGGATTTGAGCAAGATAAATTTTACACTTGCTAAAAAATTGTCCGGGCCGTTTTCAGTAACACGCCCTGTAGCATTATTTGCACAAGGAGATGTTGGCATTATTCAGAATTATGTTCAACAAAATAGCGGTAAAGTAAAGTTTGTAGCCGGAGATATAGTTTCATTGGTTTTACCCTTAGGTGCTGTTAATGGATTAATTGCACTTCCAAGTGTAGAAGCAGTTGAGGATAACGGAATGCAGCTTGTAGCTTTAGACGACTCTATGCGTGTGCGCAACAACATCAATCCTGTTCAAAATGGTATGGCTCCTTTGCCGCAAGGCTACGATGGCAGTGGCGTAGTAATGGGATTTATTGATTCAGGTATTGATTTTTCTCATCCTGATTTCAAACATGCTAACGGAAGTACACGTGTGTTGTATATCTGGGATCATAATTTAACAGTTGGAAATGCACCAATGCCCTATAATTATGGAACAGAATTTACTGCAGCAGATATTGATGCAGGCAATGCCTCCGCTCATGTTGACAACAGCAATGGACATGGCACACACGTTACAGGTATGGGTGCCGGCAATGGTCTTGCATTGAACGACCATAAGGGTGCTGCACCTGCTGCCGATATAATTTCTGTTTGTGTAAACTGGAACCTTTCAGACAATGATTGGTTAACAACAGTTGCCGATGCTGTGAATTATATTTATTCAAAAGCTTATGCACTTAATAAGCCATGTGTAATCAACATCAGTGCGGGAACTTATTATGGTTCTCATGATGGAAAAGATTTACAGGCACAGGCTATCTCTAATCTCATTTCCCAACGTAATGGCCGCTCACTTGTTTGTGCAGCCGGTAATGCAGGAAATATACCTATTCACGTTCAGCATTTGCATACTGCTGCTAATGATACATCGTTTACATGGTTTAATTTTAACCCTGCCTATGGTAATTCTATTTATTTAGAAATGTGGGCTGATGTGGCAAACTTTACTCAGATGAAATTTGCAGTCGGTGCAGATAATGTAACTTCCGGTTATGAATTACAGACAATGGGTAACTATTATACTGTTTCTCAAAATTTGGGAACAATACACACAGATACATTGTGGGGTGTTTCAGGAAACCGAATTGCGCTTGTGCAGCGTTTTGCTTCACTTTCTAATGGACGCTATAGTATGATATTTAATATTATTCCGGACAGCACTCAATATCGCTTCAGACTCTCTTCAACGCAAACAGGCAAATTTGATTTATGGAGTTTTCAGATGACACCATCAAATGCACTACCAACACCGCAACAATTTCCTGAAATTGTAAAATATGTTTCTCCCGATTATGACCAGACTATGGTAAGTAGTTTTTCATGCAGTGATAAAGTAATTACTGTTGGTGAACATAAAAACCGCATGACTTATATGGACTGCACCAATAATCTTTTTGTTTCAACAACAAACTATACACCGGGAGCATTGGCGCCACAAAGCAGTCATGGCCCTACTCGTGATGCACGTCTCAAACCTGAAATTTGTGCCAGCGGTGGAATGTCTATTGCAGCAGGTGCTTATAATGTGTTACCCAATCTTCCGGTCACAAGTAAGGCTTTAGGTTGCATGCACATCAGAGATGGAGGTACTTCTACAGCATCGCCTGTAGTTGCCGGTATTGCAGCACTGATACTTCAACGATACCCAAATGCATCGTGGCAGGATATTAAAAACTGTATCACACAAAATGCAATGGTTGACTCATTGGTTACAGGTACAATACCAAACAACAGCTGGGGATATGGCCGTGCAGATGGATTTGCTGCCATGCTTGGTTGTAGTTTTCTTTCAATCAATGATTATGATTCACAAATTGGAAGTATTTATCCAATTCCTTTTAATCAGTCATTTCAGCTAACGGCTGTGAAACAACTTTCAGCAGTAAATATTTTTAACCCATTAGGACAGTTGGTTTATCAATCATCTTTCAATATCGAAGCAACGCATAAGATAACAATTAACCCTATATTACCTTCAAAAGGCGTTTATTTTGCTCAATTGATTTCTACTGAAGGTTATAAGCAGACGATAAAATTGATATATCAATAGACATTTTAAAACATCAAACTTAACCCCAAAGAAACTTAAGATAATTGACTAATCAAGCAGATATGTTTTATTAAGTATTTGCTTTAGGTAAAATTCTACATAATACATTTTTAGAACTATCAATTGTTAAATTTTACTTCAAGTTAAATAACTGTAAAATTAAATGCTAATTTTCCGGTAAATTTTATGTAAGTTTTTCATTGTTCTATATTTATACTATTATGCAATAATAATTGAACTTATATTGAAATAAGTAATGAATATTCCTTAAATAGATTATTAAATAACTAGCTGTGAAAAGGGAAAACGAAATATTAAATATTGAAACACTTGAAATGTTTGAACGGTTGATAAATCGTGATTCAAAGCAATATGATACCAATATGATGGTTATGCCTGGTACATTGGAAGACAAACATAAAAATTGTGAATCAATTCCTGCATTAAGAAGGCAATTTAACTTAATATACTTGTTAATCTCTGGTGAGCATGACGTTAAACTTGGTGCAGATCATTTGCAATTGAAACCTAACGACCTTGTTGTTATACCCGAGAATACACTTTACGCCAGCGACCACATAAAGAATTGCAAGGGATATTGCATTCATTTTAAGTCAGAATTTCTAAAACCACAATTAAAGAAGACATTTACAGAAGAGTTTCCATTTTTTAATTTTGATGCCCCGCATATTATTAATTTAAGTCAGACTGAAAGTGAAGTTATACAGTATGCTTTCAAACAAATTATTGAAGAGAACGATCGGACTTCACTTGAAAAAAATTTTCTACTTTGTAACCTTATTCTGATTTTACTTTATAGAGTTAGAGAAATATATCGTAAACGTGTCAATGAATTTAAAACCAATGTTAGCAGACATGAACAATTGGCAAACGGATTTAAATTATTAGTAGAGAAACATTTTAAAACATATCGAACGGTAAATGAATACGCTAATAAACTTAATGTTTCATCAAAACATCTTTCAGAGGTAGTTAGTAATACTTTAGGGCGTTCACCATTACAAATTATTCATGATATACTATTACTTGAAGCAAAAGTTCAGTTAGGATCAACAAATAAGTCAGTTTCTGAGATAGCGTATTATCTGAAGTTTGATGACCCATCACACTTTACACATTTTATAAAGAGACGAACAGGTTTATCGCCACTAGAACTTAGAAAGAAACTCTGATTTTTACATACAATGCCGAATAATTTACAAAGTATCTTTTAGGAATGATATCTTACTTTGCAGAATAAAATTTAATTAAAATGGAAAAATCAGCAATTATTTCAAAAATGGCGGAATTTAAAAACTTCGGCAAGCCCGATGAAATCCGTGAATTTCCTAAAGGAAGACTTGAGTTAGTTAAAATTGGAGGAGCAACTATTGGTCGTGGTGTATTTGAGCCTGGTTGGCGATGGGCAACATCTGTTCAGCCAATCGCAAAAACTCATAGTTGTGAGGCACCACACTTTCAGTATCATGTTTCCGGTATATTACATGTGGTAATGGATGATGGTACTGAGTTTGATTGTAAGCCTGGTGATGTTTCAATATTGCCTTCAGGACATGATGCATGGACAGTAGGTAATGAGCCTGCAATTGTAATAGATTTTCAAGGAATGATTGACTATGCAAAACATTTGTAATCTTTTTAAAATAGTTTGATTATTATTTTAATTATGTAAGAAGAATTGCATTTCGAATCTCTTCTTTTAGAAATTATATTTCCTAATGAATCAATAAAATTATATTTTCAATTTTTATCGATTCATTAGGAAAAAATATGTAGTCAAGAGTAGTTTAGTAGAATGTATTTTCATTATTTTAGGATAGTCATTGTTGATATTGTTATTTAAAATTAATTTTTAATAATAAGGTTATGGGATCGCAACAAATGCAGAGTAAACTTTGGGGACAAAGACCTAAAGATTGGGCAACAATTCAGGAACCTACTGGAAAAATAGGATATGAACATGCCCTTGAATTTATTAAATTACAACCCATAGATAAGTTATTAGATATTGGCTGTGGTACAGGATACTTTATCAGTTTAGCTGCACAATCCGGAGCTGAAATAATAGGCTTTGATGCAACAGGACAATTTATTGAGGAAGCAAAACAACATAATCCATCAGTGAAATTTCTTGTTGGTGAAATGGAAGAACTTCCCTTTGCAGATGATTCATTTGATATTGTTACTGGCTTTAATTCTTTTCAATATGCTTCGGACGTTAAAAATGCTTTAATGCAAGCTAAACGAGTATTAAAGAAAGAGGGAAAAATAGTTGTAATGGTTTGGGGTAATAAAGAGGATTGTGATATAATTTCATTTTTGAAAGCAATAGGAAGTTTAATGCCACCACCTCCATCGGGATCACCTGGCCCATTTGCATTAACAGAAAATCACTTACTAGAGCGTATTTTAGAAGATATTGGATTTAAAATATTAAACGTTAAAGATGTAGATTCCATTTGGGATTATCCAGATACGGAAACTGCAATTAAAGGATTACTTTCTGCCGGACCTTCAGCAAAAGCTATTGAACATGCAGGTTTTGAAAATGTAGTAAAATCAACCTTAGGTGTTATTAAGTCTTACTCTAAAAGCAATGGTCACATTGTATTTGCAAATAAATTTAGAATTGTAATTGCAGAAAAATAAATATTTATACATTTCAATTTTATTTAGAAAATTCAATATTCCAATTTCACATCATAATAATCTCATCATAATCATACCCGGCTCGGACTAAAGCTCTTTTTGCTGCATCAAATGCAAACGGTGTAGGATTGGGCGGATGTAGTGGAACTTCCGGAGTTTTTTCAAGTTGATTTAAAAGCTCTTGAGTTTGAGATTGTGTCAGCAACTCACAGACATCATAAAGTCCACCCGGTTTCTCCTCTTCAAAGTCATGTTTTTCGAGAATATGTTTTATTACTTTAATCAGGTCAGGAGTTGGTGGTGGAACCATTAACGCTGTCAATGCACCATGTTCTAATCGGAATTGTGGTAAGATTTCCTGTATCTTGTTTGCATCAATAGCTTTTGCTGCCGGAAATAAAATATTTTCTTCCATTTTTATATGTCGTAACAAACCTGAACGAAAAGGCATATAAAATGTCATATCAATTTCAGGAGTTGTGATGGCTTTGTCTAATAGTTTTTCCAAACGATGATGATCGTTAGTGAAAAATTGATGTAAAAGTTTGTTCATTTTATCTCAGTGTAAATTATAAATCACAAATTTCGTAAGATTTTTTAACTTTTAAAGATAGAATTTCTTTAGACAACTATTCTTATTTTTGCATCATTAAGGTATATGAGTAAAATTTCTGAAAAAGAAGCAGGAGAAAAGATTAAACAATTGACCGTTGATCTTAATCATCACAATTATTTATACTACGTAAAGGCCCAACCCGTCATCAGTGATTATGAATTTGATGTTATGCTTCAGGAACTGATAGCTCTGGAAAAACAGTTTCCAAACTTACTGACTACCGAGTCGCCATCACAGCGTGTAGGAGGATTTATCTCTAAAGAATTTGTAACGGTTACTCATAGTTATCCGATGATGTCATTGGGTAATACTTACTCAGAAGAAGAGCTGCGCGATTTCGATGAAAGAGTCAGGAAGGTAATTGGTAGCGATTTTGAATATGTATGCGAGTTGAAGTTTGATGGTGTAGCTATTGGTCTGACATACCAGAACGGAAAATTACTTAGAGCTGTAACACGTGGTGATGGTGTTCGTGGCGATGATGTAACAACTAATGTTCGAACTATTCGCTCAATTCCTCTAAGCCTCATGGGCAACAATTTTCCGGATAAGTTTGAAATAAGAGGTGAAATCATTCTCGATAAAAAAACATTTGAAAGAATTAATGCTGAACGTGCAGACATTGGCGAGACACCTTTTGCCAACCCGAGAAATTCTGCTGCCGGCACCCTCAAACTACAAGACAGCAGTGAAGTTGCCAGACGTAAACTCGATTGTTTTCTCTATGCACTTTATGGTGATTTTGATTTTTCTACACATTATGACGGACTTAAAATGGCTGCTGATTGGGGATTTAAAATTTCTGAACACTATCAACTATGCAAATCCATTGAAGATGTTTTGACTTTTATTGAATCTTGGCGGAAGAAGAGAGATTTACTTCCTTTTGATATTGATGGCATAGTTATTAAAGTTAACAATTTCCGTCAGCAAGAAGAATTGGGTTTTACCGCAAAATCGCCTAAATGGGCAATTGCCTACAAATACAAAGCTGAATCAGCTTCAACCATTCTCAATAGTGTTGTATATCAGGTTGGGCGTACAGGAACAATAACACCGGTAGCCAATTTAAAACCTGTTTTACTCGCAGGCACAACGGTTAAGCGTGCTTCATTGCATAATGCCGATCAGATTCAGAAACTTGACTTACATATGCACGACACGGTTTTTGTAGAGAAAGGTGGAGAAATTATTCCTAAAATTACCGGAGTAGATTTCTCAATGCGTCAAGCAGGAGCCAAGCCGGTCAGTTACATTACACATTGCCCGGAGTGTGGTACAGAACTTATTCGGCTTGAAGGGGAGGCTAATCATTATTGCCCCAATGAAGAGGGATGCCCACCCCAAATAAAAGGTAGGTTAGTGCATTTCACCTCACGTAAGGCTATGAATATTGATGGACTCGGTGTTGAAACAATTGACCAACTAGTTGAAGCCGAACTACTAAAAAACGTTGCTGATATTTATCATCTTAAATCCGAAAAGTTACTTCAACTTGAAAGAATGGGGGAGAAGACTGTAAGCAATTTATTCGAAGCAATTGAAAAATCAAAACAAGTGCCTTTTGAACGTGTACTCTTTGCCATAGGCATTAGATTTGTTGGTGATACAACAGCAAAAAAATTGGCACGTCATTTTGGTTCATATCAAAAAATCAGTCAGGCCACTTTAGAAGAATTGATACAGACACCGGAAATAGGAGATAAAATAGCAACAAGTATTTTTGACTTTGTACGAGAGTTAGAGAACATTAAAATGGTAGAACAACTGCAAAGTGCCGGATTACAATTTAAACTTGATAAAGCTGCAATGCAAGAGGCTGGCAGTAAACTTAAAGGGTTAAGTTTTGTGATTACAGGAGTATTTCAGAAATTTGAGCGCGATAAATTAAAAGAGACAATTGAGATAAATGGAGGAAAGGTTTCAGGCTCGCTCAGCTCAAAGACAAGTTATCTGCTTGCAGGTAGCGACTGTGGACCTGCTAAACTTGAAAAGGCAGAGAAACTTAAAATCAACATTATCTCTGAAGATGATTTCCTAAAAATGCTTCAATGAAAATAGGTAAGGCAATAAAACAAAAAGCTGCAAGCTATTTATTTTACCGTGAATTGCAGCGTCAGCATCATCAGCCACGCACCACAAGTTTCAGTAATGCGCGCACTATTGGTATTTTGTATGATGCTACTATTGAGCGTAATTATGAAATTGTAAAAGCCTATGTAAAACATCTTCGTGACGATTTTAAGAAAGATGTTCTTGCACTTGGATATTATGATGGCAATGAACTGCCGCCAATGCGATTTTCAAAACTTGGACTTGATTTTTTTACCAAGAAAAATCTCAATTGGCATTTCAAGCCTTCACATCCTATGATTTCCAAGTTTGTTAATCTCGATTTTGATTATCTGATTTGTCTTAATGTAGATCGTTGCATGCCGTTAAGATATATCAGTGCTGCAACAAAAGCAGGTTTTAAAATCGGTCGTTATGAAAAAGGGTATGCGGGGCTTTACGATTTTATGATTAGTGTTAATGGTCAGGTTACACTACCACAGTTTATAGACCACGTAAATAATTATCTCAAACATATTGGACACGATAAATGAATAAATTCACAGGTACAGGTGTTGCATTAGTGACTCCTTTTTTAAAAAATGGCAAAATAGATTTTAATGCGCTTCGCAAGGTAGTTAATCATGTTATTAAAGGTGGTGTTGAGTATTTAGTTGTAATGGGTACTACAGGTGAGTCGGTGACGCTTTCAAAAGAAGAAAAGAAAGATATTTTAAAATTTATTAGTGAGGTTAATAATAAAAGAACACATATTGTTTTCGGAGTAGGGGGAAACAACACACTTGAAACTGCACGTGAATTAGAACAAATAGATGCCCGTATGGCAGATGCCATTCTTTCGGTTTCTCCTTATTATAATAAGCCAAATCAGTCAGGCATAGTGCAGCATTACAAAACGCTATCAGGTGTATCTCAGTTGCCTATTATTCTTTATAATGTACCGGGTAGAACAGGAAGTAATCTATTGCCACAAACAACGCTTGAAATTGCTGCAAGTTGTAAAAACATAATTGGTATAAAAGAAGCTTCAGGTAATATGGAGCAGATAATGTATCTCATTCAGCATAGAAACAAAGGATTTTTAGTTATTTCCGGTGATGATGCTATTACAATGCCGTTAATAGCTGCAGGTGCCGATGGTGTAATTTCTGTTATTGCAAACGCCTTTCCAAAGCAGTTCAGTACAATGGTACGACTTGCGCTACAAGGTAAAATTACTGAATCCAGAAAACTGCATTACCAACTTCTTGACTTAATACCATTATTGTTTGCCGAAGGTAGCCCTTCAGGAATTAAATATGTTTTGTCGCAGTTAGATATCTGTCAGAATTATTTCAGGCTTCCGGTTGCATCAATCAGCAAATCATTGGCACAAAAAATTAATACAGTTATTAAAGGCATCTGATTTAGATAATGCGTTACTTGTTTTATATGGGTCATCCGGCCCATTTTCATTTGTTTAAAAATACCATTATTGCATTACAGCAATCAGGTCATGAAGCAATGATTCTCATCAAGAAAAAAGATATTCTTGAAGATTTGTTGAGACATGCAGGTATGCAATACATAAACATCAATCCTGAAGGCAGAAGGGATGATAAATTTTCCATTGCATTAAAATTACTTAAACGCGATTTTCAGTTTTTAAAAATTTGTCTTCGATTTAAGCCACAGATAATGATTGGTACTTCGGCTGAAATTGCACATGTTGGAAAATTACTCGGCATCAGAAGTATTGTAGTTAATGAAGACGATGCAGAAGTTGTTCCATGGTTTGCAAAATTAGCTTATCCCTGGGCAACAAATATTCTTGCACCTTATTGTTGCAGTGTAGGTAAGTGGGAACATAAAAAAATCGGCTATAAAGGATATCATGAATTGGCATATCTGCATCCGTCCAATTTCTCGCCCAAAAAAGAAAACATAAAAAATTTAGGGGATGAACCTTTTTTTATACTTCGTTTTGCAAAACTAACAGCACATCATGACGAAGGCCGTAAGGGTATAAATACTCTAATTGCAGAGAAATTAATAAATATGCTTTCTAAGCATGGCAGGGTTTATATCACTTCAGAGCGAGAGTTAGAATCTCAGTTTGAGCAATATCGTATTGCAATAAACCCGTTGCATATTCATGATGCGCTTTACTTTGCTCAGATGTATATTGGCGACAGTCAGACTATGGCCGCTGAAGCTGCTGTTTTAGGAACACCTGCCATAAGGTTTAATGACTTTGTTGGTCAGATTAGTTACCTTGAAGAACTTGAAAAAGAGTTTGCTTTAACGTTTGGCTTTAAAACTAGCGATGCAGATGCCATGCTTGTTCACGTTGAAACTTTATTAAATCAACAGAATTTAAAACTGCAATGGCAGGAAAAACGTTCAATGATGCTTAATCAATGTATTGATTTAAACCAATTTATGATCAAACTTTTAACTCAATAACATCTTAAAAAGCCTTAAATAGTTGATTGAATTTTGTTTAAAACGATTTGAAGCATACACTTGCACAATTCGAAATTCGTGCTTATCTTAGCAAACCAAAATCGAATTATTTTAAACATTTTTCAACTTTTTTTAAGTATTGATTTTTAAAACCGATAACACAGAGGCAAAACTTTTGCAGTTAGAGGAGTTTGCTGAACTGGATGCAGTGTTGGCTACTAAGGCCAAAAATGATGTCCGTAATGAAAGGTTTGTCTTTAATTTAATTGAAAAATACGTTGACACATCACGTAGTGATTGCTTCACTTTTGCAGCTAACAATCACGATGATGCAAATCAATTGGCTGATGAAACATACCATGCAGTTATTCACTTTAAAAGAGTAAATAATTTTCAATTCATAAATAAACAATTCGAGGCAATCAATACCAAGTTACCTAAAGGTGGGATTTTTGTCAGTAAGGTCGAAACAAACGACCTGCGCAAACAACGTCTGATGGAAAAATATCCACCATATCTAAACAAAGTTTATTATTTCTTTGACTTTGTTTTTAAACGGGTATTTCCAAAGCTACCGGTAACACAGCAAATTTATTATGCAATCACAAAAGGGCATAATCGCGTGTTGTCTAAGACTGAAATGTTGGGAAGACTTTATTCATGCGGATTTAAAGTTATAGAAGAGCGTTATATAGGTAATAGACTTTATATTGTTTCAGAAAAGTTCAGGGATCCTGCTTATGATGAAGACCCAAGTTATGGTGTCATTTATCCGATGAAACGCGTTGGTAAAGGCGGAAAAATTATCAGCGTTTACAAATTCAGAACCATGCATGCCTATGCAGAATATCTGCAGGAATATGTTTATGAAAAAAACAACCTCGAAGAGGGCGGTAAGTTTAAAGACGATTTCAGGGTAAGCCGTGTTGGTCGCATGCTTCGAAAATATTGGATTGATGAGTTGCCAATGATTTTGAATGTACTTAAAGGCGATTTAAAGATTGTTGGTGTTCGCCCGTTGAGCAGACATTATTTAAGTCTGTATTCAAAGGAACTTCAGGACATGCGTAAAAAGTTCAAACCCGGACTAATTCCTCCATACTATGTTGACCTACCTAAAACAATGGAAGAAATTATGGATTCAGAAATGCGCTATTTAAAAGCCTATCAGAAAAGCCCATTCCTGACAGATGTACGTTATTTCTTAATGGTGTTTTACACCATTCTTTTCAAGCGTGCCAGAAGCAAATAGCGGACAAGTATTCCTTAAATTATTTTTTTCATCTTTGCGCAATCATAATTTAAAATTTTATGAAAGCAAGCCGTTTGGTTTTTATTTTGATTTTGTCTTTTGCATTTCAATTGAATATATCTGCGCAGTATGTACCTCAGTCAGTATTCAATAAACCACTTTATGATTTTATGGATGACTTAGCTAATCTTCATATCATCACACTTAACGATGCAATAAAACCATATTCCAGAAAACAAATTGCCGAGGCATTACAAACGGCCGAATCACAAAAAGAAAAATTAAATGCGACACAGCAAAAACAACTTGCATTTTATTTAAAAGATTTTAATAAAGAATTATTTACAGGTAAGGGATTTAAAAAACGTTTGGATTTGTTTTATTTTAAAGACTCGTTGTTTAATATTACAGTTAACCCAGTTGGCGGATTCAGTTATTATAAAAATGAAAATGACAATATGTATCGCCAATATGCAGGTGGAGAATTCTGGGCAACTTTAGGAAAAGGGCTAAGTATTTTTGGAAGCTATCGCGATTATACTGACAGTAGAGCAGTTGCAGATGATAAATATCTGAACGACTTGCCTGGATATAATTATAAATATAAAGGTGCTGTTGGCTCGCCTAAACGTGGAGGAAGCTTTGATGAAACCCGTGGTGGCATTGCCTATGCTTGGAAGTGGGGTCATGTTGGAATAGTAAAAGATAATTTTGAATGGGGCAGTAATAATCATGGTGCAAACATTATTTCAACAAAGGCGCCATCTTTTGCTCGATTAGAACTTAAGCTTAATCCAAAAAAGTGGTTTGAGTTCAACTATTTTCACGGATGGCTTTATTCTGAAATTAAGGATGATTCTGCAGCTTATTTCTCAGGCAATCCGCCTAACCACAGACAAGTATATTTTTCAAAATATTTTGCTGCCAACATGTTCACCGTAAAGCCTTTTAAACAATTCGATTTCAGTTTTGGTAATTCTATTGTTTATAGCGATCAACTGGAAGTTGCCATGTTTATTCCGTTTATGTTTTTTAAATCGCTTGATCATAGTAAAACAGGGCAGGGTAGTAACTATTCAGGTCAAAACTCTCAATTGTTTTTTAACATCAGTTCACACAATATTAAATATACGCATCTTTATATTTCACTATTTGTTGATGAAATTGCATTTGGGCGAATGATGGATAAAAATGAGCATTCAAACTTTTACAGTCTTAAAGCAGGCGCTGCTGTAATGTTACCGTTTTATACTTCAGCTACTTTTATTGCAGAATATACAAGAACAAATCCGGTTACATACAGACACTTTGTGAATACCACCACCTACGAATCTAATAGATTTAATATGGGACATTATCTTCGCGACAATGCTCAGGAAATTTATCTTGGTGCACGTTGCGCGCCAATTTCAGGTTTATATATTTCAGCAGGATACACCTCAGCAGCCGTTGGGCCTATTTATCCCTATACAGGCAAAGATAAATCTGGTTTGGGTCTGCCATTTTTAAAAACAAAAGAATATGAGTTTACATCACTTGATTTGAATATAAAATACGAATTATTTAATGACATTTTTTTATCTGCAGGTGTTAAAATTGATGATAATAAAGGTGCTATGGCTAACGTTTATACTGCACCATTTTATTATGGAAAAAATGGTAAAACAACAACACTTTTCGGTGGATTTAATATAGGATTCTAAAAATGAACTTTGATAATTTAACAACAGCACTCCTCATCATTGCGCCAACTTTTATCGTTGCCGGTGGCATGTATATGCTCATAAAAAATATGTTGGAACGCGATTACAGACTTAAACTTCTTGACGCAAGACGACTGATACAAAAAGATATGCTGCCATTAAAACTTCAGGCAGTAGAAAGAATGGTTGTATTTCTGGAACGCATACAACCGGAGAATATCTTATTCAGGATTTTACAACCCGGCATGAATGTGCGAGACCTTCAGGTTGATTTACTTGCTGCCATTCGTCAGGAGTACGAACATAATGTTAGTCAGCAAGTGTATGTTTCTGTACAAAGCTGGTCATTAATCACAAAAGCAAAAGATGACATAATTGCAACAGTAAATCTTGCCGCAGATTCTTTGGACAAGACCGAAAAGGCAATTGTGCTGAGTCAAATTATTTTGCAACGTTCATCAGCAGGCAACAATTTTGCAGGGGCGGCAATTTTATCACTCAAGAGTGAGGTAGATAGTTTGTTGTAAATCTCTTTTTTATACCTTAGCCCGACAAGGGTTATGTCTTTTTCAACACAAATCATCTTTAAAACTGCTGTAAAGCTTCAACTTCAAAATTTGCTGAAGTTAATTCCCGCTTCACCAAATGGTGTGACAATACTTTGTTTCCATCGAATTTCATCACAATACGATTATTTCTGGCAGCCTATTTATCCTGAAACCTTTCGTTTGATGCTGGAGTCTTTAGTTAAGGAATATCAAATTATCCCAATTAGTCAGATAGAAAATAAATCTTTCAGAAGCACCAAGCCACCGTTGGTTTTAAGCTTCGATGATGGCTACAAAGATTTTATAGAAGAAGCAATACCAGTGTTACATTATTATGAGGCGCCAAGCAATCACAACATTGTGATAGATTGTGCCGATGGTAAAAGTTATATCTGGACACAGAAACTGAATCATCTGTTTAACTTGTTGCGAAATAGCAGCCGCTTTTCAATAAACATTGCATTAGACAAAAACTTTGTACTCGATATTAAACAACCTTGCAAAAATTGGTTCGCTCATTATTATAAAACTTTATTTTATCTGTTTAAACTTGATGTAATAGATCGGTCTGAATGTATTGCAGTTTTAGAGCAGTATCTGAATATTACAGAAACTGATTACCCGATAAAGATGATGAACTGGGATGATATTAAGTTTATAGCTACAAATAATGTTGAAATCGGTTCTCATACTGCATCTCATGTTAGTCTTTCGGCTGTTAAGAATGATGTAACGTTTGAGCATGAATTAAATTATTCCAAAAAAAGAATTGAAGAAATGCTTAAATGCGAATGTCCTGTTATAGCTTTGCCAAATGGTTTATCAAATGGCGAGGCTAATCAGAAAATATCTGAAGCTGGTTATAAAACAGTACTCTGTTTGGCTGGATCGGGAAGTAATGCAGGAACTTCTACAGATAAAATTAGATTTTACAACAGATTAAACATGATTCAAGAGCCGAATAGTTATATGAATGTCAGAATTAAACTTTACGAAAAGGGCTTTATAAAATGAGTGAAGTTCAACTTAGGCAGCTTCTGAAAGATGAAATAGGGTTGTTGCCCGGACTGATGGAGAACTGCTTCAGTATGAAGGTTGACAAAGCTTATTTTAAATGGAAGTATTTAGATAATCCGGCAGGAAATTTTATTGGTTTTGGTGCATTCTTTGAAAATAAATTGGTCGGTTTCTACGGTGTCATTCCGGAACGGTATCAGATAAATAATAGTGAAGTAATAATATTTCAATCCGGAGATACTATGACTCACTCAACACAAAGAAGAAAGGGGCTGTTTGAGAAATTGGCAACCTTATGTTATAACTATGTTAGGGAGCATCATCAGTTAGCAGTAATTGGTTTTGGAGGCGACAAATCAACTCCGGGATTGGTGAAGATGGGATGGTGTCATATTGCAGATGTGAAATACTTTTTTATTCATGCATTGCATTGCAAATGGATTAATAATTTTACCACAGAAGATAGAAATTTTAATATAGTTGAGAAAACAGATATTCATGTGATTCTTGATATTCAAAAGAATTTCGGCTTTAAAAAAAATATAAAACAACATTACAGCAAAGAGTTTTTAAAATGGAGATTGGCTAATCCACGATTTAATTATCGGTGTTTTATTTGTTATCAAGGACAAAATCCTGTGGGTTATGTTATTTGTTATGAAGATGAAGGGAAGTTGTTTTTACTTGATTATTGTAGTATATCTGTTAAGGTGCAGAAAACTTTAATCAGGAGATTATCACAAATTTGTATTAAAAGCAAGCTGAAGGGAATCATAACAATTGCAATTCCGAAGTCGGAAGAGGGAAAATGGCTTAAAAAGGCAGGTTTTTTAAGAAATCCATTTAAAAAAGGCCCGCTCACAACTAATATTCCATTTATGATTTTGACCGACCAAAAGCCTGAATCACAACTTTGTAGTAAAGACCAATGGCAGGTGACACCAATTTGCCATGATGCGCTGTAATAACCATAGCTTTAAACACTCACTTGCGGTCTGATTTTACCAGTTTATTAAAAATGGCATTTCTTAGACATTGGTATTCTGAAAAGTGTGTACTTTTATCCAAGAATTTTAAAATCAAATATTTATAATAATGAAAAAAATCTTTACTATTTTAACGGCAGCGTGCTTAGTAGTGGGTATAGCAAATGCCCAGTCACAGAGATATGTAGTTGTTGAAGAATTCACAGGTGAAACTTGTGGGCCTTGTGCAGCTAATAATCCCGGTTTCAACACCAAATTGAATGCTAATGCATTTACTATTCCGATTAAGTATCAGAATAATATTCCATCTAACGGGCCTAATTATTATTCGTATAATACTATTGATGTAGCAAACAGAACATCGTTTTATGCAAATAACTACTCACCACATGCATTTTTAGATGGCAATGTATGGGATGGTAATGCAGGTTCATTTCCTGTTGCAACATTAAACTCACGTGTAGCAACAACTTCACCTTTTACAGTTGATGTTACACATAGTTTTTCACCTACTCACGATATTATTTATACTCATACCGTAATTCGTGCCACACAGGCTGTGACAGGATTAACAAGTTTAAAAGCACGTATTGCCATTACTGAAAAGGACTTATATGGTTATACTTCGCCAAATGGTGAATCTCATTATTCTGATGTAATGCGTAAAATGTTGCCTAATGGCACAGGAACAATATTGCCGGCAACTTGGGCTGTTGGTGATTCAGTTGTTTTGGATGAACAATGGACAATAAATGTACCCACTAATATACCTACAGTGTTTATGCCATATTGGCCAATGCTTCGTGCTGTAGCTTTTGTTCAGAATGACGCCACTAAAGAAATTATGCAAGGCGGAAGAAGTAGTGCTGCAGCAGTAGTGCCTTTGGCGGCTATTACAAATCTTGCATCAATATTTACTTGTACCAGTTCAATTGACCCCAGTGTCACATTAAAAAATTATGGAGGAGGCGGTGACCTTACTTCTGCGGACATTGAATACGGTATAGTTGGACAAACAATGCAAACTTATAATTGGAGTGGCAATTTGGGATCAAATACATCTGTAGTATTAACTTTACCTAATTTAACTTTGCCAGGTGCTGGATTACAGAATTTTTCAGCTAAATTAATCAGCGTTAATGGTAATGCTGCTTTCCATAATATAAATCTTGATTATAAAACATCGGTTGCACAAACAACAGCACCGGTAACATCACTCAGTCAGGATTTTCTTGCTACAACATTTCCTCCTGTAAATTGGATTCTAAATAACCCTGACAATGCAACTACATGGGTTAGAAGTGCTGCCGGTAGCTTAGCAGGTGGTTCTGCAAAAATGAACTTTTATACTTATGCTGCAGCTGGTCAATCTGACTATCTTTACCCTTATACACCAATTGATATGACTAATGCTGTGAATCCTCAGTTGACTTTCAGTGTAGCATATTGTCAATATTCAACGGAGAACGATCGTCTTCAGGTACTTGCATCAACTGATTGTGGAGTAACTTGGACATCTCTATTTAATGAAGCAGGTGCAGCATTATCAACTTCACCAGCACAAACCACAGCATTTACACCAACTTCAGCATCTCAATGGGAATCTAAAACGGTTTCATTAGCTAATTATGTAGGTCAACCATCTTTACTTTTAAGTTTCAAAGCAACTAATGCTTATGGTAACAACCTTTATGTTGATGATATTAATTTAACAGGTGTAACAGCTGTTCATCAGATAGAAGGTGTAACTACTCTTGAAGTGTTCCCAAATCCTGCAAGTGATGTATTGAATATCAAAGCAACAATGGAGAAATCACTTCCAATGACAATTTCCTTAACTGATATTTCAGGAAGAAAGTTGTTCCAGAAGAATCTCGGCACTGTTTCTGTAGTAAATGAAACTGTAAAAACTTCTGATTTTGCTGCAGGAATTTATACACTTGAAGTACGTTCAGGCGATTCAGTTTCTTATCAAAAAATAACAATTAAATAATTAAATCAATTGCTGTCCCGGTATCTAAGATAACGGGGCAGCTTTAAAAAAAATATCATGAAGAAAATTGTACTAGCACTAATTTTAATTACATCAGCAAGTTTGGTTAAAGCTCAAAGTTTTAGCTATACAGGATTATCTGCAGATGTTTATGGCTCTGTTGAAGACAGTTTATTACATTCTTATGTATATGTAATTAATAACAGTCAGAATACAATAGATGCCAGCCTGAATGCCTATGATGTTTACAAGGTTCCCGGAACAGAGCATAACTTTTGTTGGGGTATTTTATGTTACGGAGTAGGTGTGATGTCATCTGCAATACCTGCTACTATTAATGCAGGTGCAACAGAAGGATCATTCAGAGGTGATTATCTTGGACATGGTTATGTTGGTACTACTACTGTAGCCTATACTGTATTTGATGGAAACAATCCACTTGATTCAGTTCAGTTTGCCATTAACTATCATATTACACCGGTTGGCGTAAAAGAAGTAAATAAAACAAATAGCATAAGTGCGCCATCTCCTAACCCTGCACGTTCGATAACTGCATTTAATTATAATATTAAATCAGGTAGCAAGGCTGAAGTTAAAGTAATAAATATGTTGGGAAAAACAGTTAAGAATTTTAATGTAAATAGCTCAACAGGAAATATTGTACTTTCAACAGCCGATTTGCCATCTGGTGTTTATTTTATTTCGCTTAATGTAGAAGGAAAAAGTTCAGCTGTACAAAAGTTAGTAGTAAACAGATAAAATTCAATTTTAATAAATAAATGAATCATTTAAAGAAGTTAGTAGTAGTCTTTTCATGTGCAGTATCAGTTTCTTCGGCACAGGTTTTTGAATCACGTCCAATACCTGCTGTTGATGTAAAAGATCTGAATGGTAAAACTGTAAACACGTCAACATTAAATAACAATGGCAAACCGATGGTGCTTGATTTTTGGGCAACATGGTGTAAGCCTTGTGTGAATGAACTTACAGCCATCAGTGAACATTACGAGGAATGGCAGAAAGAAACAGGAGTTAAAATTGTAGCAATTAGTGTTGATGATGCACGAACAATGGCAAACGTTAAACCTTTTGTCAATGGCAAAGGTTGGGACTATGAAGTTTATGTTGACCCCAACGGTGATCTGAAAAGAGCCCTCAACATTGGAGCAGTACCTTATGTTTTCTTAGTTAACGGAAAAGGCGAAATTGTTTCAGTAAAAACAGGCTATGCACCCGGTGATGAACATAAAATGTACGAAGAGATTAAAGCACTTACTAAAGAATCAAATTAATAAATAACTATTTGCTTTTCATGAATAAAATGATAAAACTTATAACCGGCAGAATATTGCCGGTTATTTTTTTAGGTGCACCTACTTTATCGCTTGCACAAAGTTCTCCCGGTGAAATACATGGTAGTTTTCAGATTGATGGACAGTATTACATTCAGGATTCAACTATAAGTGCACCTGAAGTAGCAGAGAAATATTTGCTTAATGGTTACGGAGATTTGGTTTTTACCAAAGGTAATTTCAAAGCAGGTGTTCGTTACGAAACTTATCAGAATGTATTGCTTGGCTACGACAAAAGATTTAATGGCAGTGGTATTGCGCATCGTTATGCAGAATATGACAATGGCGAATTAGCTATTACTGTCGGAAATTTTTATGAGCAGTTTGGCAGTGGATTGATTTTGCGTTCCTATTGGGAGCCAACACTAGGTTATGATAATGCATTGGATGGTGTTCGTGTAAAATTTAAACCTTACAGTGGAATCCTTATTAAAGGTATAATTGGTAAACAACGCTATTATTTTAAAACCGGAGAAGGCATTGTCAGAGGAGTAGATGCAGAAGTGGGTATAAATGATTTAATAAAAAAATGGAATGATAAAAAGACCAGGGTTACTGCAGGTTTTGGATTTGTGAGTAAGTATCAGAAAGATGATGACAATGTATATATCTTGCCTGAGAACGTTGGTGCTTATGCCGGACGACTTGACGTTACAAGAGGTAAAGTAACCATCAATGCAGAGTATGCTTATAAATACAACGACCCTTCATCATTAAATAATTACAGCTATAAGTTTGGTGATGCCGCACTTTTGAAAGCAACTTATTCTCAAAAAGGTTTGGGAATATTACTTGCCGCCAAAAGAATTGACAACATGAATTTCCGTAGTGAGCGTAATGCAAATCTAAATGACTTATTGATTAATTATCTTCCTGCATTGACAAAATATCACACGTATTCATTAGCATCAATCTATCCTTATGCAACACAACCGAATGGTGAGTTTGGATTTGAAGCTGAAGTAAACTATACTATTAAGAAAGGAACAAAATTAGGTGGTGATTATGGAACAAATATCATTGTTAACTATTCCGGAGCCAATTCATTGAGCACAGAGCCTGTTGCAGGCAAAGACCTTTATAAAAGTGATTGGGGAAAGTTTGGTAAGGATGTTTACTACAAAGATTTTAGCTTAGAGATTACTCGTAAGATGTCTAAAAATCTGAAAATTACTTTAATGTATATTAATCAGGTTTATGATAAAGACAAAATTCAGTTTCAGGGATCAAAGCAATATGGAACTATTTATGACAATATAATAGTAGCTGATATTACCTTTCAGTTAAATGATAAAAACGCCATCAGAACAGAGTGGCAAACATTACAATCGGAACAAGATTATAAGTCTTGGATTGCCGGACTGATTGAGTATTCACACTCACCCAATTGGTTTGTTGCAGTATCAGATCAGTATAATTATGGCAATGAAAAATCTGACAAAAGAATCCATTACTTCAATTGTTTTGTCGGATACACAAAAGATTCGCATCGTATTACTTTGGGCTATGGTCGTCAGCGCGAAGGTTTGTTTTGCGTTGGTGGTGTGTGCAGACAGGTTCCGTCAAGTAATGGACTTACAGTTTCAATAAGTACAAGTTTTTAATTATTTAAAAGTTCACGAAAATGAAAAATAAATTTTGGTTAGCAATTGCAGCTTTAGCTGCAACAACAATTGTTTCATGCGATAAAGTTGATGGTCCATATAAAGAAGAAAACACAACTAACATTGGTACACTTCCAGGAACACTTAATGACATCAGAGTGCTTAATGCAACTACAACAGCTGACGATGTAGATGTGCTTGTAGCGAAGTTTTCACTCGAATCATCATCACCAAAAACAATAGCAGTTCAGTTTACATGGCACGGTGCTCAATCTAACGTGATTTCAGAAGTGGCAACAGGCAATGATGCCATCTTTGATAATGATTC